>Ga0164292_10001517_pt1 | contig 18827 bp, 11 predicted proteins | sample GEODES117metaG_FD_111486 | JGI IMG/M metagenome (GOLD analysis project Ga0164292, IMG submission 111486) | Eutrophic lake water microbial communities from Lake Mendota, Wisconsin, USA - GEODES117 metaG | ecosystem: Environmental > Aquatic > Freshwater > Lake | place: USA: Lake Mendota...
ATTAGCAAATACTTTAGCCATGTAGTCAACAAAGTTTGATACTGAAATCTCATTTAGCATATTTACCCTGCCAAATCTTGATATGATATTAGCCGCTTGAACCGCTGTAATCTTTCCGGATGATGCCATTGCACGAATCTCTTTTGCTAAATCTTTAGCCGCATCTTTCGAAAGTTGTCTTATCTGACTAATTACTTTTAGTTTTTCTGCTCTTGAGATATTGGTTATGTCTTTCAATGCACCTAACACACGACCTATTGACACTGCACGCTTTGATGCTGCACCCATCTTTCCTCGTGCCTCACGCTCTATTATTTTTTTCTGAGCATCATTAGCATTGAGATACTCATCTTGCTTCCTGATGAACGTATCAATGTTTGAGGTTATCTTACTGTCTTCTATACCATATCTTTTTTGGCGAGCAATTAATGCATCAACTTTATCCATCAAAGCGTAGAAGCTATCTTGAATAGGAGCAATGTTTATAATATCTTTGATTGTATCCTGAGAAATATCATTGTCAGCAGCCACTTTCTTTATGGCATCACGCAATGACATACCACCCTTTACTAATCCCTTAAGTGTTTTTATTGCAATCCTAACAACATTTAATGGTATAGCAAGCATAGCCTCATTAGCACCACCAAGAGCCTTACCAATGCTTTTGTCTGCCCTGTCAAGAGCATTAAATATTCTATCAAGATTGTCTTGGTCAGCTACATCTAAATCAAGAAGGTCATCTATTGTTTCAGATACAACAGGTTTCTTTGCCTCAGCCTTAGCTTTTTTAGCTGCTTCTTTTGCGGCTGCCTTGGCTTTCTCTTTTGCTTTAGCTTTTGCCTCTTTATCAAACTCTTTCTTTTGAATTTTATTATAACTATTAACAATCGCTTTTTTAGCTTCTCCTAATGTTTCATACCCATCAAAATTAATTTCATTACCATCTAAATCCTGTGCTGTAAAGTAAAATGCTTTATCCTCGTCAGTAACCTTTGTAACATTTCCTATTACATCACCGTCAGAATTAAGAGCCTCTACAGTTATTGATGATAGATATGTATATGTTCTGCCATTGTCGCCTTCTTTTTCATCCTCTTCGTAATCAATAGCATTATCTTTTTTAAATAAATCAACTTTTACATCAGCTACTGTAAGTGGAACATATTGTTCTTCTTCTACAACAACTTCAGGAGTATTGTAATCAACAAGAGATTGTGGTGCAATACCTTTGTTGCCTGTGTCCCATTCTGACTTATCAGCAGCATCTACTTGTTCTTTAAAAGACATTACGTCTTTCATAAATGACTCAGAAAGTTTTGATTTTGGATTAGTAAATGCATCGTAATATAGGTCGCTTAATCTTTCAGCCTCATCCCTTAAGTTGTCATCGACATTGGTATCTCTTTGAATCTCATAAAAATAATGCCCAAGACCATCCGGGATGTTCCATCCAAGACGTGAACGAACCGCATCTAACTTTTGTTTAGCTGTAGATTTTTGTTTCTCATCTCCGGTAAATCCTTTGATACCATCTTTAGCCAAATAGGCTTCATTGGTAATGACTTGAATTTCTGCAATTGTACCATTAGATGTAACAATCTCAATAAGTCTTTTTGGATAACCCAAGGCAGTGGTCTCTCTAATTCTTCTTACTTCTTTATTACCCGGGTACTTCTTATCAATTATTTTAAATACTTTTTCAGCATTAGTGTCAGTATCTACTACAATATTTACACGGGCACCATCACCAAGTTTCTCGGTGAATGCATTATACCATCTGATAGTTTTAACAGATGCACGCTCAGGTTTTTTAATTGGGAATGGAGAGATAGATGCATCAACTTGAGAAATAGCATCTTGTGCGATACCTTCTATCTCAGTCTTAGCGTCTTCGTAAAGTTTTTTGTTTGTTTCAAATGTACGCTGAACTACAGGCTGTACTTTTTTGACTAACTCGTCAAAACGGGTTTTATCTTTAGGAGATAGCTTCTTGCCTTTGGCTTGTAGGTCAATTTCTTTTTGACGTAAACCGGCAAGTTCAACTGCAAGTTTTTCTACTTTTGTAGTTGACTCTTTGAACGCTTTAAGAACGTCACTCTTATTGAATTGTCTTGTTTGGTCTGCAGTTCCTTCGTTGGTTGCTCCTTGGTAAGAAGATTTTTTGATGCGAATGCTTCTTCTACCATTGCCATTGCTTCCGAGTACATCAGAAGTGGCTTTAGCTGCTGCGATTGTTTTTGACCCGAAATCTTTTGCTCGTTCTTCATATTTTTCGTCTTCATTTAAATTAGCTTCTTGTTCTTTTGAAAAAGTTTTAATTATTGATACCTGAAACTCATTATTATTAATATTAAATGCATCAATACCATTATTTTCTAATGCTACAGATAGGTCTGCTACTTGTTCGTCAGTTATTGGTTCATCAAATGTATAAATAATTTGTGGATAATTAATTAATCCATTACTATCTTCTTCAGTAAGAGGCACACTTCTTTTACCATCAATTACGTCCTGCTCTAATTCTGAGTCAGATTCTAATATGAATGCATCTTGAGAATACTTCTCTGCAAAGTCAAATAATAAATCACTAACAGCTTCGGTATTAGCTTGTGGACTAATTGACAGAATCATATTAAATGATGGCTCAAATGAACCATCCCATAATCCACGCTTTGTATCTTTAAACTGAACAGCTACACCATTAATCTTTGCTACTGCATCAATAATCTCTTGTTTGGCATCGTTTAATATTTGAGCCTCCGCATCTTTTATTTTAGCAAGAATTTTAGGGTCTTTCTTTTTAGCATATTGCTTAACAAGTTTATCGTAGTTTAATGATAGCTTCTGAATCCTTTTTGTAAGTGGGCTAAACGCACGCACTGTAGCCGGAGTAATAAGAGCAGATATGTCTCTTACAAACTTAGGTGCTTGTGTCTGTGAAGACACTTCAGGTTGTGGTATTCTTAAAATATACTCTTCTCCAAGAGGTTCTGTTTTATCATCCAAGATTTCATTTGCATTAACCTCCATTGATATAACCTTTCCTGTACCTGCATAATCAGTAGCCAATTGTTTATTTGTAGTTACAAAATCTCCTGACTTTATTTCATTTACATCGTTTGGAACTCCTCTATAAACAGTTACCTTTTCAGTTGGATTTACTCCTGCTGTTACATCATAGGTTGTTATATTTTCACCTAATGGTAACCTGTCTCTATCTTCAGGTGTGTATTCAGTAAATATTGTTCCTGTTGGATTGAGTGTAGTTATAGCTACTTCTTGTTGCGGTTGCGTAGGAGCGACTTCTTCGGTCCCTGTGGTAATTCCTTGAGGTTGGATGTTTCCTTCGCCCACTTGCTGCAATCCCATTTGGGGTTGTTCTGTGCGTAGCACGCTTTCATCTGCTGCTTGTTTTTGAATGGCATCTTGTTCTGATTTAAGGGTTTCTAATTCTGTTTGTAATTTAGTTCTTTCAGCAGGTAATAAAGGTCTAATACCTTCTAATAATGGATTTTCAATTTTTGCATCATCATTAGTTATAATAGTCTCTATCTCAGCAATACGGTCTACTCTTTGTTGAGCAATCTCAGGAGTCTCTGCAACAACAGTTTCAGCAACTGCCTCTTCTTGCAATTGATTCTCTTGAATGTTTTTAATCTGAGTTCTAATTGCTGCGGCTTTATCCTTACCGGTTTGAGTCTTGTTGCCCTCCAATAAAGTAAGTTGTTTTTCTAATTCAGTAATGGCTTTCAAACTTGGTTCATTAAGTTCAGGATTTGCTTCCCTTACTTGCTCCATTATTGATGATGTAACTATCTTATCTTGTAGTTTAGTCTTAAGTACAGGGTCATTGTCAATCTCTATGTTTAGTTTAAATAAATCAGGAGCGTCCATTCGCTCTATCATATCATTAACGATACTTGCAGACTCTATTTTTAACCCATTTATTTTATAAACAGGTGGAGGTCCATTTTCAATTCTTGATTGAATACCTTCAATTTGATTTTCTAATACATCTGCCTCTGCATCTTTACCATTCTTCCTTAAAATCTTTGCATTTGCACCCATTGCATTAAGCAAAAAACCAACGCCAAATCCAATACCACCTGCATTACCTATCCCCTCAAATATGTTTTGGTTTTCATTGTAAATTTCTTGAGCAGTTTTATTACCGTAGATTGTTTGTAGTACTTCAGTAGTCAATTCTTCGATACCACCCGTTAGACCTGCAACTCCCTTTGTTTTTATATAATTTAATACTCCGCCATTTGTTGCAGTGTTAAATCTTTTCATAAACTGCATAACCGGTATTGTTTCTAATACTGAACCTGTAAAAGCATTTTTATAAAATGCTTCAAATGCTTGCTCGTCTGTAGCACCGGCTTCTTTGGCTCGCTCATATTCAGACTGACCCATTGTCAAGGCAGAACTAATACCTGCAGGACTTACTATTTGTTTACCTGCTTCTTTTGTTGCGGCTAATGCAGCAGCCTTTGCACCTAATGGCTTCACTAACATAGATGCACCTTTTGTTGCGACACTTGCTGCACTTCCTATACCATACGTAAGAATTGTTGATGCCACCTGCCCAAATGCTTGAGCAAATTGGTCTGTTAAACTATCTTTAAACTCTTTATCTTGAGGAGATATTTCATCAATAGCTTCATTAAAATAGTTACCAAAATTTATTAATGACTCACTTATTACTCCTTTACCTGTTTCACTTCTTATCTGACGAGGTAATAAAGCAGTAGTTCTTTCTATAATAGTACCTAATGCTTTTATTGGCTCACCTATAAATGGTTTAAATAAACCTTTATTTAAAGAAGATAAAATATTAAGTCCAAGACCTTGTTCATCTTCTTTGTTAGGTGCCTGATATGTTTCCCATCCTTTAGGTATATTGTCGGCTGCAGGTGTTTCAACAACTACCGGAGCAGGCTTTACTTTTTGTTCGGAAATATACTCTTTTTGTGCCTGCGGAGTTAATACAGAAGGTGCTTTAGGAGCCGGTTGAGAAAAACCGAAAATATCTTGCTCAGGTTGAGTTATAGGTTGTACAGGTTGTGCAATAGGTTGGTCTTCAGGTTTAGGAATCAATCCTCCTGCTGCTGAATATTTTTGAAAAAATGAATTTTTATCTTTTGTGTAAAGACCGTCACGTGAAACTACATCATATACTTTATCTTTATATGCTTGGTCTTGTGACCACTTTGACTGAAACTCCTCAAAAGACTTAGTATATTTACCTTCTCTAACCAATACATCGTACAGTTTCTGTAACTCGTCCATAGTATATTTTTTATTATTAATCTAACTCACCTGTTTTAGCTGTACCTGTTTTAGGTTTTAGGAAATTCTCTATTGCTGCTTTTTGGGTAATTATATCTTTTGGAGATTTAGCATCTGATTTATAAGATATTTCTCTTCCATCAGGTGCTGTAATTTTAACAGTATTAGTTCCGAGCATCCATGTACCTGTATCTTCTGCTATATACCCATTAGGCAAATATTTCTGAATGGCATCAGCAGATTTATCTGACTTGGCTTTGAATACATCAACAGGTATTACAATTGGTACAGGTTCTGCTCCTGCTCTACCTGCTGTAACTCCTGTAAAGTCAATATCGCTATATACTTTACTACCGGTTCCTGCTTGAGATGCTTTTTTCTTATCAGTTATTCCATGTAATTCAACTCCCGATGCTGCAAAGTCCTCAAATGTACGACCCTTCATAGGAATCTCTCTGTTTAATTTGCTGTTTTCATATTTTAAAATTACTGTACCCGGTTTTGATGCCAAGTCAACTTTAAGTAATCCCATTTCTTTAGCAGAAGGAAGACCTACTAATGTTTCTGCTGCCGATTGTTTATCAGCAGGTGTTCCACCGGTATATAATTGATTCCAAGCACTTGCAGCGTTAAGTTGCATTTTTTCTTTTTCAGCTCTATTTAATTTTGCTTCTGATGGTTCTCTTGGTTCTTGCAATTGTATTTGTGAAGTAGTTTTAAGTTGTCTTTTAGAATCTAATTGACTCAACATTCTTTTCTTAACCCATTCTCTTGCCTCTGCAACTTGCTCGTCATAGTGAGGAGCATCTGTATCTAATGTTGTTAACCCTGTGAGTGGGTCTATTTTTTTTAACAGTTTTGATTTGTCTTTTGATGCCTCATCTTTATCCCAAACGTAAGACTCAGCACTATACTTTCCTGTGTTTTCTGTTAATACAGAGGATATGTTATATGGATTTGCAAAATATTTATTGATAGTTTGCTCAATTGCATCATCAACTTTTTTTACAGAATCTGCAAATTGAGGATACAATGGGTTTCCTTTACTATCCTTTTTCTTATACTCACCCTGAAATGCTCCGTATCCTATTAACTCTGTAATTGTACCTGCCTTTGATGTCGTAGCAGCTTGATATATAAAATCAATATCGTCACCTAAGCTATCTATATCTTTAGTTATTGCTTGCTCAACTTTAAATGTAGGTATCTTTTGAACAATTTGACCCTTTAAAACATTTACCGGTGTACTCTTTTTAATTACACGGACCGTTTTACCGTCAACTACTTTATCTTCAAATATGGACATATTAATATTTGCAGCATATGGGTCAATGACAGCACTTGCATTTGCAAAATCAGTGTAGGCTTCAACATCAGCCATGTTTGATATGTTCATTCCTTGTATCTCTTGAGATTGATACAGGTCTATTGTTGATTGTCTCTCTGCTTGAAGTAGTTTTTGTAAATCAAATAACGTATTAGATTGAGATTTATAGTTTTCTCTTCTTAATGTATAATCCCTTTCATTCATTTGACCACTCTTTAGCAATTTATAATCAATAAATTGCTGAGCCATCATATCATGGGCAAAATTATTTACCGTTCTATTTCCATCTTGCCATTTACCTTGAGGAGCATTAGCAAGTTGTTCAGTATCTTCCCGATATGCTTTATCGTATGCAGATTTTTTTTGCTCACGAATTTTTACTTCTTCGCTAAGCATATCTGATATGCCTTTGCCTACCTCAGCCCAATTTACTTGGCTATCTGCACCACGCTCTGCGTATTTATAATATGTAGCCATGGTTTATTTTATTGGTAAAAATGGATTTAATGAAAATGGTTGTTGAAATGGTTGATACAGCGGCTTGAATTGTATTGGTTGTTGCAATGAATTAAAATTCATTGGTTGATTGCTTGGTTGTTGTAATGAATTAAAATTCATATTACTTAGATTTACATCAGGTGTTACTGCATCTTTACCTCCAAATAATGGTATATAAGATACAGCTTGTTTACCTAAACTTGTAACTCCTTGCATACCTTGTTCCATTGACCGTGCTCGTAATTCTTGTGCGTTTGCTGCAGCCAATTGAGCACCTTCTACTTCTCCCAAATCTAATTGAGCACCAATATCACGAAGACGACTATCTTCTTGAGCACTTAACCTTTCAAGTGCTGTTAACTCTTGACCAAATGCACTTCTTACGCCTGCTTGACCTTCTTGCTGAGCCATTTGAATACGACCTGCAGTAGCTGCTGCACCTCTCTCACTCTCTACTCCGGCTTGTATAGCTTGAGCACCTTGGGAAAGTAATGCCTCACGCTCTAACTCGTAAGGTTCTTTTTGAATAGCTAAGCTATCATAAAAATTAATTTCTAATTTTTTACGTGCTTCTTGCATTGCTTGGTCAGCATCACGTTCAGCATTACGCTGTGCTTGTTTTTGTTTGCCTGCTTGAGCAAATGACATACCTGTTGATGCTGCGGTTGCTGCTAAACCTGCTGCTGCTAATGCTGCTGATGTTGTTATTACTCCCATATTATAATGATTTTATCATCTCACCTGTATAAGAATCGCCCCTTACATAACCAATTTCTTCGTAAATTCCTATCAGACTTTGGCTTTTAATTAATGCGTAGCTATATTTGCTACCTGTTTTCTTACATATATCCGTTAATGAAGACACCAATAACTTAATAGCATCTTTTCTTTGTGGCTTCTTGGTATATTCCTTGTTTGATATTATCCAATCTACCCACGCTACCTTGGAATTAGTTAGGTACATAAATCCGGCACATACAGGAGTTTCATTATCGTAAACAATTATACCACCTTTACCATCGTTAGGAAGGAAATCTCTTTGTGGAGGCTCCCATTTCCATTGCTTCCACCACCCTACAAGAATATCATCGTAATCGCTTTCTTTTAATTCTCGTATATATAATTCCATATACTTACAAAGATATTAAATTTACGGAAAACTTTTCATTACCTCTGACTGTACTGCAAACAATTCAACCTTGCTTGTAGACGTATTCTCTATATTAAATGTACAATAATGACCCAATACTCCATGCGACTCAGCAACTGAGTTCTTAACGTATAAGAAGAACGCATCTTGTATTGGTATAGGCGTAGTGCCTGCTATACTTGTGTCTATAGTCAATTGGTTTACAGAGTTGATTAGGTCAATAGTAATAGCTGTAACTCTACCTGCAAGCACAGGTGTAGTGTATGGAGGCGGAGAGAAGTATAGGTAGTCACCAATGCTGATAATGCTCCCTATAGAAATAGGAACAGCAAAGTTGATTACGTTGCCACCTACAACACTTTGGCTTCGTCCTATACCATTTACACTCCTAAGAGCGAACTCACCTATTGTATTGTTTCTAACAAAAGCAAAGAAAGCTGCTTCCTTTTTCTCAAACCAATTTGCCTCTATAAATCCGGAGAACTGCAAATCTGTCTCTAAAGTTACAGACCACTTTGCATCTCCTTGAAGGTTTATTGTTTTGAATAATTTATTCTCAAGCGGTGCCGTATTAAATACACTTTGCAAGGATGATGATGTAAATACTCCATAAAATGTATTCCTTAATGGGTTTACATTGTGCCTATATAGGTCTCCTCCCTTAAATGTATAGAAATAGTTGTTCATTCCTATCATCCAATCCGGATAATAAGAGTAGAAGGATACCCATCCTCCTACCATATCGCTATATGACAATGTATAATTTGGCATAATTTATTTTATTTATGGAGCACCGCAAAGACCACAATCCATTTCATCATTACAAGGAGGATTTTCAGGAACACCGGGACAATAAGTTACTATAATTCCCGGTTCAGGTCCTGCAGGTGAACCTGTTACTATACATTCTGTTACTACACTATTTCCCGGTACACCTTGTGGAAACGGAACTCCTGTGTCACAAGGTGTAATTGTTATAAATATTTCGTCAATTGTTGTATTTTCTAATCTAACACACTCACATGGATAGGTAATTGCACAAGCTAATTCACACGCTTCTAATGTAGCGTATTCTCCTGTTCCATCACCCGGGTCTGTACAAGTTCCTTCAACACAATTGTATGAAACGCAAGATGGACACGTTTGCTGTGGTAACAATACACCACTTACTTGCTCTCTTGCTATAATTCCGTCAGAGTAAAATCCATCACTTGCAAGAATTGTTAAATTTACATCATCAAATACAGATGTTGCTGAACCAAGAGAAGGAGCGTTTAAATAATATGTTCCTGAAGTTGCCATTTTTATCTTTATTTATTTATGCTATTATACAGTTACAGCAAGCATCAGTTTCATCTATTGTTGAATAACAAAGAGTTACCATTGTTCCACAAGTTGGACAAGATGATTGTGCTTGCAATACACCTAACAATTGTTCTCTAACAATGCTATTGTCTGAATAAAATCCATCCGGAGCCAATGTAGTAAGTCCTGCGTCAGTGTAAACTGCAGTTGCCAAAGCAAGAGATGCAGCGTCTAAATAATAAGTTCCTGAAGTTGCCATTATATTTTTATTTAATTTATTCTATTGAACAGTTACAACACACATCTAATGCACTTAAATCTGAATAACATAAAGTTTCAGATGGAGCACATACACAACATACATCAAATAAATCCATGTCTGAAAAACATAATTCAAGTGGTGTTGCCTCTCTAAAATCCCATATCAAATATAAATAATTCTCAAGAGTAGGTACTATAAACTCTGCATAATTAACAGTTCCTCCACCTAAATTAGGTGTGGCAGTAGTAGCTAATCCTAATAATGTGTTTAAATCTACACTATTGTTTCCATAAAGAGTATCCGAAACGTGGTATTTAAAACTATCTTCTGCCGGATTAAACACAAATGTATCAGTAGCAAATTGATTTGAAATCAATCTTACTACACTTCCTGCAGGTGGGAACGCTCCCGTACCTACAAAATCTGTTGTAAGATTATATCTTGATACAAGTGGTGTACTTGTTCCTGAAGTGAATATAACAAGACTTGACTGCAACGGAGATGTAAAGGCTCCATCAACATATCTGTATTGTGTATGAACTGTGTCTCCTGACTCGTAATCGTTTGTTAAAACAATCTGTACTACATTTAAAGTTGCAGCATTACAACAATCTGCAAGGATGCTAAGAGAAAGGTCTCCTATGTAATTTACTGTAAGTAATACTGTCTCTACTGCTACATTATTTTTATCAAAAGTTATTACACCACCGGTTGATACAAATCCTGTGGTATCAACAACACCATCATAATCAACAATTATTTCGAAAGAGGCATCTTCACTCATTCCTGAAACACTATAGTTTACATCAGCAAGACCAACTACCGGACCTAAGTCTACGCAATATGAAAATGTTTTTACTTCTTCATCTAAAGTACTTAGCGTAAATGTCTGAGAAATACCACAATCCAAACACTGAGGATTACTTGGCAATTCAATATCATTGCTTGATAGTACATACTCATTCATGTAAGGGTCAAAAGCACCAAGTTTTTGAGTATTAAATGATTCGTTAAACTCATCTCTAAACCAAGTTCTCATGTTCATTTCTGATATAACCTTTAGTTCATCATTTGAATATGAGTTACCTCTTAGTTGAATGACAGCACCTCTTTTTGCGTCAGTAAAAAACCTATCGTACCCCCATTGAACATAACTCTCAGGGTTAAAACTAATACCATATTTCTCAGTACGTGTAATTTGGTTTCCCAATACCTCAGGTACAGAAGCTATAACGCCACCTCCTGTTGAGTCAGATATTAAATTCTTTCCGGATAGTACATAAGATATTTTGTCTTCTTGCAAAACAAGAATATCATTTGCTCTACCATCTAAAATATAAATATCTGCAAATGAAGGCTCTAATACTTTATAATTGAGCAATCCTAAGTTAAACTCATTTAACTTATTTACATTTGATTCAGCACTGTACACACCACTATATGTAATGTCAGAGAATCTATCAGCCTCTTTATAGTCCTGAGCAGATACGCTTGTTACTCTATTACCAAGATTAAAAGAATTGCCTACGATTGAGTCTCTTATTTTATAACTTTCTGCTCCATTACCAAATGCAAAACAATTGAAAAACTTTGTATCTACAATAGCCGGCAATCCTAATGCAATATCTTGGTTTTCGATATTGCCCATGTGGTTGCCATTTGTAATTGCAAATGACATTTCATTCTCAAAGAATACATCAGGCAAAGCATCTGATGGAAGTGTCTCAAATATTATTGTTTTATCTGAACGGAATACAGTGATATTAACCTCTACGTTTGATGCACGAGCATTAGGTTGGAAAAGACCTGTACATGGCAATGTACCGGTAACCATCAACTCAAGCTGATTAGTAACTGTATTTCTAATAAATCTATAATAATTAGTACATAAAGCAGTTGGTATGTCGTCTATAGTATTAGTTATTGTTGTTACAAATTCATTTTCAGGAATACAATCTCCTCCTCCTGCATATCTTATTCCATCATTTAAAAACTGCTGTACATTTTCACCAATAAACCAATCATACATATTATCGTATGAGTTTCCGGAAATGATAGTTCTCTCTAATGTATTTCTTCTTTCTTCACAAAGACTACCAACACCATCTCTCCATTGCTTAATAGAAAGAAGTATTCGACTACCTGCAGGAACATCATAATCTGAAAATTCCCAAGTAGGGTTTAATGGGTCAAATCCTGCTGTTTGAGCAGTATTCATAGGATAGTATAGAATAGGATAGGTTCCTCCCTTAGGAGACCTTTCAGATATTTTTCCGGGTGCTATAATAGCTTGTTGGTCCTGAACAATATTAAAACTGTTAGGATTAATTTTCATATAAACTCCGGCAGGAATTGGAATAAAAACAGACGGGTCTAATTCACTTGGTATTTCAATAAAGTCTGAACTCTGAGAAGATTTCTCAAGCACAGTAGCATACACACAAGATGTAGTAGGACCACTTGAATCAGCTTTTACAATTAATCTATCACCTACCTCAATCTTACGTGCATTCTCACCCTCAAGTAAAAAATATGCATTATTTGTTAAAGGGTCTTCAAAGAAAATACTTACATAAATTGTCTCGTAATTCTCTTCATCAGGCTTTATTACAAACTTATATCTTGTCGCCCAAGCCGGAGGCAACTGAGTAGGTGGTATAGTTACTTGAATAGAGTTTTTAAATGCAGAAAATCCACATGGTATATGCTGCGTATTGTTAAGACTTACTAAAGCTGTTGTTGCTCTATTAAACTCATCCATGTAAACAATACCAATCTCATAGTCACGATTGCTATGTAGACTTTGAGGATTTGCTATTTCTTGAAAGGTAGCATCGGCAAAAGCAACCTGATAGTATTCATAGAATGTTTGAGTTGGAGTAGTTGTGTTATCAACATATCTCATTGCAGGAAACTGCAATCCAATTTCACTGCTACCCGGACTTGTGATAATACCTATTGGTTGACCAACCGCACTAATACCGCTGCCATTTTTAATATAAGCATCTAAGTTATTTGGTATGGCACAGTTGAACGCATCAGTAAAGGTTATACCATTACACGCATTAGCAACCGGTTCAATGTTTGCTATATCGCCAATTGCATTTTGAAACTCTATGCTTGTAGCTAATGCATAGACAGAGTTGTATGTGGTTGATAAGAAAAATGCAAAATTTAATCTAACTGTACCTGTTTCTTCAGTTGGATATGGCACCTCTCCTGAAAACTGAGAATGCTCTATGGTTACATCTAAATTAATTGCAGAACCTGCTACTAAACTTTTTCCTGCTAAATCAAACGTAACTGTAGCATTAGTAACAGTTACTGCTCCATTAATGGAATAGTTACCATTAGAGAGTCCATCATCAATAGATGAATTTCCTATAGGTTCAGACACCAAAGAAGTTGTATATTCAAATTTTATAGGAACACCATTTTCATCAAGCAAGTCATATCCTTCAACATAGTTTCCGTACATCAACCTGTTGCCCATTATTGTTTGAGCCTTTGCAAATCGAGGCACATTGTCATACAATCTTAATAATTCAGCCTCAGATAAGATTGTAAATATTTTACTGTTTGTAAATATGTACTGATAGTCTGTGTTATTAGCAAGACCTAAATTATCCTTGTCAAGTTTCTCAATAACTTTGATGATGTTACCATCTGCTTTCTTAAAAAGAAGGTCTATACCAACTACAAGAGAACTTCCTGAGTTGTATGTGATTCTTGCAGAGTTGCAAAAATTAGTCATACCCTCATTCAAAAAGCTATCAATGCTAAAACTAAAAGGATTTGGAACAAATGCAGGTTGGGACCACTGAGATGTGGCACTATACTCTCCATCTATATACTTATACCTATAAGCAAAACAAATAAATCGTGTATTTAAAAAGTTCTCCTGACCATTAGTCACAAACGGTTCTACACCCGGTGATTCTACCGGTGGTTTCTTTATAACAAGTAAAGACTCAGCACTGACTTGGTCTATGTTTGCAATCGGGTTTGGATAGTTTCTTCCTGTATTAATAAACCTTGGAGCATTGTAGTCATCGGTAAAGAAAAACAAATCATTAAGAATATCAATACCGGTAACTAAATAGCTTGGGTTAAAGTTAAGTGTAGTATTTACACCACCCCCATCATCTATGCTTATAACATGATAGGTAAGTGTATTTGAAAAGATGTTGTAAGAAACTATTAAATCAAGTTTACCTGTAGCACCTACAGGAAAATTTGGGTCGTGAACAAGCCAATACAAAGTATCATTAACACCATCTTGGATTGCTCCAATACACCTTGCCTCACTACTTAATGGTGTTCCATCAATATATGACAAAGATGTAAGGGGAAGATTACCTTTAGTATTTTCAATGACTCCAACTTCAGAATTTTCAGTTGAACCCATTCTGATATTCATAGCGTCTACATATTCACCTTCAGGAAGAAGCCGTTGGTCAACGACTTTATTCATCCTACCTGCTATAAAATTTCTTGTAAAATTCGCCATTTTATTTTATTTGCTTATCCATTCCTCTCATGTTCATTAAGAGTCTGCCGGGGTGAATATTACTAATTCTGATTTTTGCGTTTCTTAATAATGCACTTCTTTCTTTTCGAGCACGAGCAATAATATATTCTTGTACACCTAATTTAGAATTTAAAATGTCATATTGAATAGAGGCATAAATATATTTTTCAAATAATTTGTTGACAGTAATCAATGAATTATCTCCACCCTCCATACCATCAGACACATATTCAAGAATACAAGATTGTCCTGACATTGACGAATCAAAGTTAATTACACCGCCCTTTCTGTCTATATTGAACGTAGGATTAAAATTTGCTGTCTCTGTGTTTAGACCATAAGCTGTGCCTATGTTGTAGTCAAAATACCACATCCCATCATAGTTCCAACCTAATTGACCATTGTATTGATTCCCTTGATTTAAGTAAATACTTTTTTTGGTCTTAGTCAATCGGTCAAAGTCAATGTTTGAATACTGAGGAGACAATGCATTACCATATTGGTCAAACAAAATTCGCCCGGTATTATCCTGAAGATAAGCCTTAGATGAAAGCGTCTGAATATTCTCAGACAATGGACGTAACCATCCATCTTTATACAATGAAATACGAACCCAATTCACGTAGTCTGAAGGTAAAATAAACCTCAGCATATCCGGAACTGTTAACTCTAATATTTTTATCTCTTTAAATGCATCGTAGTTTAATTCTTGAATAGCACGCTTTGCGTGGAACAATACTTTATAACGCTCCTCATTGTTCACTAATGAGTGATTCCCTGAGTACATTAATAAAAAGTTGTTCACGATGTCAGTCAAACTTACATATTGATATGACCCCCAATTTACATCCTCGGGTACAACACCTCCATTTTCGTAGTATTGATATTGTGATATATATGCCATATCTTATGTTTTTATGGGTTTTTTTCTTGTTGTTCTTGAGCCATACTAAATTGAGTAACTTCAGTTTCACGTATAGATACACCGCAATATTGAAGAATCCTTGTTACCAATTTATATTCATCTTCATTAGGCAACTCGAAATCTTGATAATCATTTTGTGATTGGTCAAATACAGGTTCTCCGTTAGACAACGTAATATACGTCCATTTAGGAACTTTAGGAAATCTAAAATAAGTAGCTTGAACCTGACCCTTATTGCTTATTGTATTAGGATAAACAGTTATCTCAGTTCCCTGCAATGTATAAGAAGGATACTCATTTGAAGGAGGTGTTAAATTTGAGTTATTCAAAAGAACAATTTTTGAGTTAACAACCTTTTCTATTTGTACAATGGTTGAAGAAGAAAAAACACCATATGAATTACCTGATGCTAAAAATATATTTGAATCCAATAAAATCACTGTATTGCTAACTACCGATACAACTGTAGAAACTAAGCCTGTTGTAAGATTGGTAACCACATCTCCTGCTACAATATCATCTGTTGTAAATGTAGCTGTGCTATCAACTAATTGATTGCTTACAACAGAGGTATTAGTTCCTGTTTTTAATGTTACAGGCTTGCACTGCAAGTCTAATAAAAAATACGAATAATATCCGGTTGTAGTAGGTGTCGGTACCGAAAATCTATTGCCTGCAATTTTTGATAAATAATCTGTGCGTAAAAAAGATTCCATTGTTTCAGCAATCGGCTGCTCCATATCTGCATAATCAACACCCGATGTACGAGCATTTTCTGCATTAATAACAGCATTATAACTGCTAAAATATTCTTCAAAGATTTCCATCTGTGCATTTTGTGCATACAAATTAAAATCAGAAGGTGAAATATATCCGTAATTATTTTTATTCAGTACAGATAATACCGTATTTCTTACTGAGTTTATCATTGGTTCTTTTTTTACAAATATACATAAAAAAAAAGAGGGTACAACAAGTGTACCCTCCTCGATAATTGGTCAATAATAAAATTTTTACTGTGCTAAAGTTGCGTCTAACATCTTTAAAGAATCAATACCATCATCACTTTGAAGGTAGTGTGCTACCATTTCGTATGGGTCTTCTCCAAAAGGAACCGATAGCATTTTCTTTTTGTTTGTTGCAGTATTAAACCACACTTCCTTTTCACCGTTTCTTAATATCAATAGTTTGTTTTCAAAGAATAAACGAATTTTAGCTTGGAACTTTAACTCCGGGTCATTCAATATATTCAAAAACTCTTTAGGGTCTCTCTTAGCGAATACCAATATGTCACGCTTTAACTCAGCAGTAGACACAGTAGACGGGTCTTTACCAAACATAACTCTTGTAAGAGTTTCGATTTGGTCAAGTGATAATTGACGTGCTTCAACTAAAGCCTCAATCTCTAAGTTTAAATCTTCAACCTCTACTGCAGCATCTTTTTCTTTATCTACTTCCGTAAAAATATTTCCATTTAAAGGATGGTAGTGTAAAAATTGCTGTAATACAGGATTGTTTTTTGGAACTCGCAAAAACCCATCTTCAAATATGATTGGTTCTATGATTGCATTTCCATCTTGCTCGTCTTCAAATGGAGACTTTTGATTTGTAGAATATCTCAGAGCACGATTAACATTGTTCTTCTCATCATACCACATTAGTGGAAAACGAGGATGATTTCTTGACGCTAACGTATAAGATAGCGGATTTCCTATTTTTAACTTGTAGACCTTGTCTACAGGGGTTGTACTTTTTGCCATTATTTTATTTAATTTAATTTGATTTAATTAAAAAAGGAGAGTGTCTTTATAGACACCCTCCCTATTACTGTCTTATCACCCGTAACGGAATAATACGAAGTTGTTTGCACCCAAGGTACATACGCAACGCTCAGACAAGAAGTTTACCTCCATTGCATCTAAGTCGCTTGTAGCAGCACCACCGGCAGAACCTGTAATCCAAGTTTTGTATCTGCGGTCTTCAGCTTCAGAAGCACGGTACCTTACGTGTAAGAAAGGACGCTTAGCGTTCTTGCCCATGATTTGGTCGTACACTGATGTAGAACCTGCAGGAACCATCAAACCTGTGATAGTACCGGTTGCAGTTGCAGCAGTAGTATTTAATCCACCACGCATTGTTGGGTCGTTTAGGTATTTCCAATCAGACTTGTAGAAGTCATATCCTCTACGGAATCCTGTGAAACCTAAGTTTAACGCCATGTCAACATCGTTGTCAAATAGACCATAAGATGCAGCACCTGCAGCGTTAACTCCGTTGTAACCGTTCAAAGTAGCCAACATATTGTCAATGTCGAAACTTAAACCACGATTAACAAACACTACGTTCTCTTCGATAGCACCTTGCTTATCTAAGCGAGAAACGATAGAATCCCAATCAGAAAGGCTTGTTGGAGTACCACCACCCCATACGTTACCACGATTGTTTACAACGTAGAAGATACCTTCAGAACCGATGTAACCTGCAGTAGCAGCACCTGAAGAGGTTGCAGCAGGAACTGCTTCAATCATTGAGGTCTCTAAGTAATCTTCAAAACGAAGACGAGTCTCGTGTTCTGATTTCAAATACCAAAGGTATCCTGTAGCACCATTCTCGGTAGTTACTTCAACCCATCCGATTTGAGCCATGTCAGAACCGTTAACCGCATACTTATCTTTAATGATAATCGGGTTGTTAGAGTAGATGTCATCCTCAGATTCCAAAGAACCAACCATTCCGTTAGTACCTTTCTTGAACTCAGAACCATAAATAAATACAGTACATTGAGTAGAAACTGCGAATGCTTGACCTGCAGTCTCATAGTAAGCTACTGTGAAAGTAGTTGCTGAAGGAACTGCTGTTACGATAGCCTTGTTGAAAACGCCTGATGCATTGTTTTGAATCATAACGGTTTGTCCAACACGGATAGCGATGTAAGTAACACCACTGTCAGCTACAGTAAAAGTTGCTGTTGCTGATGCTGCTGCTGCTGCTGAAGTGATATTGGTGTACTTAATGTGTAAACGTCCTTGTTCTGCCCATTTGATTTGGTCAGAGTTAGACGGCATCTCTGCTCCTACCATACGTAAGAAAGATGCGATTGTTCTGTTACCATAACGCTCAAATTCTTTCTCGTAAGTATCCGGAAGATACTGATTCAAGAAGTTGAAGTTGGTAATGTAGTTTGTCTGTAACGCTACCTGCTCTGCAGAAGGTTGCAGGGCGTAGGTGGGGTTATTTAAAAGTGCACTTGCCATTTTTTTTAATTTTTAAATTGTTTTAAAATCGTTTTATACTGCGTATTTTCAGGTTTCTACCTGAATCAGGATTTACAGCCTTTACCTGAAATCCATCAGTTGTTTTACCAACCTCGGGCACTCTACGTTCAGACATTTGAATATTTTTAATGCCTTTCATCGTACCCTCCGTTGCATCTGATTGTCCTTGTTCATAAAAGAACTTAGCAAATTTTTCAGGATTCATTGCTATTGACAATGACCTATGATAGCCTGATGCGTCTTTCATTAAACCTTGCTCATC
>Ga0164292_10001522_pt1 | contig 18817 bp, 17 predicted proteins | sample GEODES117metaG_FD_111486 | JGI IMG/M metagenome (GOLD analysis project Ga0164292, IMG submission 111486) | Eutrophic lake water microbial communities from Lake Mendota, Wisconsin, USA - GEODES117 metaG | ecosystem: Environmental > Aquatic > Freshwater > Lake | place: USA: Lake Mendota...
ATGGACTGTTATATTTCTATAGCTTTACCCACAATTTGGAGTCCAATTTTGCCTCCTCAAGCTATTCCTCAACAAGACGGCTCAACTGTGTATACCGATTGGGCGCCATATGAATTCAAATGGATAGACAATATTGGGGCTCAGATGATTGACCGTATTACGATTACTTGTGGCAATCAAAAATTACAAGAATATTCGGGTCGCTACATATTAGCATCTGTTCAAAGAGATTTTAGTGGTGAAAAAAAACAACTATTTAATGAGATGATTGGCAATATTCCTGAAATAAATGATCCGGCAAATGCTGGCACACACGTTAATTCATACCCAAATGCGTTTTATGCCAGTTTGCCAGATGGGTCGCCGAATCCGGCTGGTGCTCAACCATCTATTATGGGAAAAAATTTGTATATCCCACTCGGTGCTTGGTTTAACCTTAAAACCCAAAATGCGTTCCCTTTGGTATCTTTGCAGTATAACGAATTACAAATAAGCGTAACATTTAAACCTGTTAATCAGATTTTCAGGATTCGTGATGTAATGGATTACAATAATAATTTTCCATATGTTGCACCCAATTTTAATCAATATTATATGCAGTTTTACCGATTTTTACAGACACCGCCTGATGAAAAACTTGGTCCCACATCTTATGTTGATACAAGAGTTAATTGGAATGCGGATATAAATTTAAATTGTACATATTGTTTTCTCTCTAATGAAGAATCGATGCTCTTTGCTAAAAATGAACAGAAATATTTGATTAAACAAGTTTATGAGAAGCCTTATTATAATGTTACTGGTAGTAATAAGATACCAATAGATTCTATTGGTATGGTAATTAGTTGGATGTTTTATTTCCAGAGAAGCGATGTTAATTTAAGGAATGAATGGTCTAATTACACGAATTGGCCGTATAATTATATGCCGATTGATATTACTCCGGCGCCAGCTGCTGGCAACTATCCGAATCCCGACCCTCTTGGACCAACACCAATTGGACCAGGTACAAATCCTGACGGCACTTTATCAGGATTGGCTATAACTGGTGTTTATAATCAACAAAACCTGAAACAAATTTTGGTGGCGTTAGGTATTTTATTGGACGGACAATACAGAGAAAATTTGTTGCCAGCTGGAGTTTATAATTATGTTGAGAAATACACCAGGACTGAAGGTTATGCTCCCGATGGCTTATATTGTTATAATTTTTGTTTAGATACGTCGCCCTATTCGTTACAGCCATCCGGTGCTATGAATATGAGCAGATTCACGAACATTGAATTTGAGTTTGTGACAATTAATCCGCCTACTGACCCATATGCTCAGGTTTTAACCATTTGCAATCCAGATACAGGCGAAGTAATTGGTGTAAATAAGCCATCTTGGCGCATTTATGAATACAATTATGATTTATATGTGATGGAAGAAAGGGTCAACATGGTTGTCTTTGTTGGCGGCAATGCGGGTCTTTTGTATGCTACTTAAATTTTCAAAATATAATTTCAGAATATAATAAATTATATTTTCTACTTAAAGAAAAAGGTCGAATTCACTACAATATGTAAGGAACTATTTGCGAAAATAGTGAAAAAACATTCACTTTGAGTGAAGACAAATTGAATATTTTTCAAAAATTCAAGATTATTTTGGAAAAGTCGATTTTGGACATTTATAAATGTCCATTTTTGAAAAATGAAAATACTTTTGGGAAAAAAAAATTGTTAAAAATTAGAGAAAAAGCTGAGACCATAAAAAAAATTAGCGTCTCACTGTTGAAAAAAGTTTTTTAAATATGTTACGATAATTTTTTTTTAAAAAAATGCAATTGAAAAATTAAAATATAAAAAAAAATATTTATAAATATTAAGGAAATAATGGAAATCGAAAAAACCCAAAAAAACCCGGATAAATATATTTGCGAAATATGTGACTTTAAATCGTCTCATAAAAACGATTATTCAAAACATTTACTCACACCAAAACATAAAAAAATGAGTTTTGGACATGAAATGGAAATAAATGGAAATAAAAAAACCCAAAAAAACCCAGACAAATATTGTTGTGAAAAATGTAATAAGGTTTATAGTACTAATTCTGGTTTATGGAAACATAACAAAATTTGTGTTACTATTGATAATGATTCTGAAGAAATAAATACTGAAGACTTAAAAAATCAGATAACACCAGAATTAATTATGAGTGTTTTACAGCAAAATAAGGAATTACAAAAAATGTTAATAGAACAAGGTAAAACCATTATGGAGCTATCCAAAAATAGTTCAAATACTAATATTTCAAATAACAATATAAATTCTCATAATAAAACATTCAACTTACAATTCTTTTTAAACGAAACCTGTAAGGATGCAATGAATATAATGGATTTTGTAGATTCAATAAAGTTACAATTATGTGATTTGGAAAATGTTGGAAAGTTGGGATTTGTAGAAGGTATCTCGAAAATAATTGTTAGTAACCTAAATTCTCTCGATGAAACCAAAAGACCTGTTCATTGTACAGATACAAAGAGAGAAATAATGTATGTAAAAGATGAAGACAAATGGGAAAAAGAAAACGAAACTAAACAAAAAATGAGAAAAGTGATTAAACACGTAACGCATAAGAATTCAAAATTATTAAAGGAATTTAAAACAAAATATCCCGGTTGTGAAAAAAGTGAATCTAAATTCTCAACCACATATGATAAGCTCATTATTGAAGCAATGGGAGGCAAAGGCGATAATGATTTGGAAAAAGAAGACAAAATCATTAAAAATATAGCAAAAAATGTTACGATTGATAAACATAATGGAATTTAATTTTTTTCAATTTAGCGAAGCATTTGAAGCCAATGGACCATCTTCAATAAAATCACCTGTAACGCTATAACGTGGCGGATATGAAGGCATATATTTTAAATCAGCAGGAGGTTTGTATCTTGTATTAAATAATTTTTGTTCAGCGTCAAAGTCGTCACGCCATGTGTTTATACCAAATGTAGGTGAAGGTGTTTTCAAAAAATCCTTACCCGAAATTTTCATTGCTCTTGTACCCATATCGGTTGTCAAAGGAGAATATTGAGGTGTCACGCCAACGGTAAGCTTGCCTGCGTCATTGTTACCAGGGACATTTTTACTACTACTACTTTGCGTCTTGATACCATTTATTTTAGGTTGACAACCAGGGCAATCAATATCCGCGGTACATTGCTGACCTGTAATAGAGCATCTGGCTTGAGGTCCGCACATATTTTTACAACTATAAGTGGTGGTTAAGGGCAAGTCTACCGTGTGACTTGTAGAATTTGAAAGAGTAGTATCGTTTAACTGTTGGAAATTTTCTACAATATATTTATTTATTGAAAGGTAATCAATCCAATAAAATATTATAACAATCAATAAAAAACTGGTAACTGCTAAAAATAATATATAATTAGTATCTTTTGTTAATGTCATATATTATTTATTTATATTTTTATTTTTTCAACTAACATTAGAGAGAAAATAAACTATCCTATTTAGAAAAATAAATAATCAATAATAATTTATATTTGATACAGAGAATTAAATTTGTAAATAAATTTTATATCTTTTTAATATAAGTAAAATGTCGGATTCAAATGATACTTCAACTATTGATGAAAAAAAAGATGGAAATAATAATAATAATAATAAGGTTGATATCGGTGGCTTCTTCGGAGCTTTCATAGGCGGATTAATTGTAATTTATGTTTATTATAAAATAGGCAGTTATTTCGTGTATGCGTGTGCAATTTCTTCTTCGTGTGTACTTCCAACAGATACCGATAAACCTCCTTATGTAGATAGTCCTTCTAAGTCGCTAAATTCGAAACCAGTAAGCATTTTTGATGGTAACGCTAAAATACAATTTCCAAATGATCCAGATAACTTAAAATATTATTTTATTGATGGTTTACGAAATAAGCGAAAAAAATATGGAGCTACTAATTCGTGGACTTCACATTTTTGTTTATTCTTTTTATCATTTTACGAAGAATTATTTTCATTAAATTATTCCCTTATACAGTTTATGTTCAAAACAATCAATAAATTTGGCATTCCTCAAATAATTATATTGTTATTAGGACCATTATTTTTAGGTTTCGGATTATGTATGTTTTTTATTTTTAATTGGATATATGCTTTATATACTTTGATTACATCATTACCAATATTTGTGGCAGATAACGGCGGTAGTATAATAGGGGAATTATTTGGTTATATAACGATGTTTTGGCTGTTTATTTGTATTATTTATTGGGCTATCTTTGTAGTTCCTATAGCACTTCCGGTTTGTTTTATAATGTTTTTTGTATTAATTTCATTTCTTTTATATGACGGTATAATAACAGAAAATAATAAAGAATTTGTAAATGGTCCTGTAGGATGTGGTGATATATTAACAGGGTTTTTTGAAAATTATCCAAGAACAATACTTTTCTTTTATTGTTTGTATGTTATAAGTATATTTTTCCAATACTTAGGATCATTAGCTGGAATTTTTGCGATTATAATAACAATAGCAATTTTGTATTATATGGATAAAGTAATGGCATATGCAAAGAACCCTACTTTTGATTTTACACAGATTTTCGGAAAATCATCAACAACAGGAACACCTGCAAAAGCGGCAGCGCCTATTAAAGTAGCAGCAACACCAAAAGCCGCACCCACACCAGCACCAATACTAAAAGCCACACCAGCAAAAGCATCGAAGGGTGGAGGCAACTTTGATTTATTAAAGGAATTAAAAAAACTACAGAAATAAATAAAAATTAAATAAAAAATACAATATAAATATAATTTCATATTGTATTTAAATAATGAAAAAAAAAGGTAAACCAGAGAAAACCCCATTTGTTAGTATTTGTATGCCGACATTTAATAGACGTCCTTTTATACCAATTATAATAAAATGTTTTGAAAATCAAACATATCCAAAGGATAAAATGGAATGGATTATCGTTGATGACGGTACTGACAAAATCGAGGATTTGGTATCCCATATACCGCAAGTGAAATATTTTAGATATGAGGGAAAAATGTCTCTCGGTAAGAAACGAAATATAACAAATGAAAAGGCCAAAGGTGATATAATTATTTATATGGACGATGATGATTATTATCCACCGGAAAGGGTGACTCATGCAGTAAATACATTACAGAAAAACCCAAAGGCGTTGTGTGCTGGATCAAGTATAATGTATATGTATTTTAAACATATTGACAAAATGTATCAATTTGGTCCCTATGGTCCGAATCATGCGACGGCAGCAACCTTTGCATTTAGAAAGGAATTATTACAACAAACCAGATTTGATGAAACCGCGTCTGTTGCCGAAGAGAAGAAGTTTCTTAAAGATTATAAGATTCCATTTGTTCAATTAGACCCACTTAAATCAATCTTGGTCTTTTCGCACAATCATAATTCATTTGATAAAAAGGTATTACTGAATCAGATGCCAAACCCTTTCATTAAGGATACGACTTTAAAACCTTCAGATTTTGTAAAGGAGCCAGAAGTGTTGAAGTTTTTTATGGAAGATATTAATAAACTATTGGACAATTATGAGCCGGGATTGCCTCAAAATAAGCCAGATGTCACAAAGCAAATGATTCAAATACAAGAAACAAGAGAGAAACTTATTCAAGACCAATTAAAACAGCAAAATGATTATAATAATTTAATGAATAAGCTAACTAATGTAAATCCTCAGATGGCCCAAGATAAAATCGATAAACTAACATTTATGGTTCAAGAGCTGGCAATGGAAAATAATCAATTGAAGGAAAAGGTCAAATATTTAGAGGATAAATTAAAATCATTAATAATGGAGCAAATACAGTTAAAAAGAAATTGTACAGTACAGCAGAATTAAAGAGGTAAATAGGTATATTTAATAAAAAGAATTAATAAATATACTTAAAAAGAATACATATATTATAGTATACTAAGTGAAATGAGTAACGACATTGAAACCGAGACTGAACAATTAAACAACGACGATAATAACGAGTTGTTGAATTTGAAACAGGCTGATAAGAATTTCCATATAATTTCGAGACTGGCTCCTTTTGATCGCCGTGGTATTATTAGTTATAAGCAGAAGCGTATTGGTATTTATACCAGCGGTGAGGTAGGAACCCGTATTAGAAATGCCGAGACTGGCGAATATTATAATTACAATGTTGGCAGCAAACACGAGCATTTGTTTTTCTCGGTTAGATTATCAACTGGCGAATGTAATGGAAAGTATAAGGTACCAACTTTGTTTTTCACATCGCCAAGCCATTATGAGTCATACTTACATGGCACAGTAACTCCAGAGACAAGGGAGGATTGGGATTACAAGAGGACGATGCTAATGAATGAGATGGAGAGGAAAAAGCCGGGAAGTAGTGTACTTGTTAGATAATTAATATCTGTAAAACTGTAACGCTATAAACGTATCTAAATAAAAATAATATTATAAATTTAATATTATTTTTAAATTCAATAATTGTAATACTTATTCTTCAATCATTTCCTCCTCTTCTTCTTCATTTTCAATTTCCTTATCAGTTGTGCCAGCCGCATTTTCCTTTGTATATTTTTCCAAGTATCTATAGATTCTATTAATATCAAGTTTTGTTATTTCATAATTTTCAAACAGCGCAAAAATTTCGTTATCATCATATTTATTTTTCAAATCGATAAAATAACCAAATATATCCTTTTTATCCATATTAAGCTTTTGACATAATTTTTGGATAAATAAAGAATTATTATATTCAGTTGAGTACTTTGTTAATACTTTCGTAAACCGCACCTCTGTAGGATTATAATTTTGTTTTTTAGGAAAATTTTCGTGATATAACTTGTTATTTTTAAAAGTTTTGATTAATGAGCTCATTTCATTAAACTGCCATATTTGTTTCTGAAATGTAGTTCTATCAATATAATCCGCAAAACAAATGTTATCCAATTGATTTATATAGAAAGGAACCGATGTTTTTTTGTCATATTTATCAATAACATCAATAATATTTTCATGCCATAATAAACCAACACTCGTCCTATCTGTCTCGTTCATTATGGTCGCGTGTTCATTTATGTTATAGTATTTATTAATAAGCTTGTTGGTTATTTTTTTAGTATCATCATTGTATGACTTGATTTGAAATATATTTTCAATTATTTCACCCTTAAAAAATTGCGGATCATTTTCATAAATTTTATAAATACTATTAAGTTTTCTTAAATCACCTTGAATAAAATTAATTATTTTGGTTTTAACATTTGTATCAATATTGGTAAACAAAGAATGGATAATTTCATTGATTTGTGGATTCGTAGGAGTTTTCAATTCGACGGTATTGCAAACCTTCATTAACTCTTTGATCTTTTTATCTACGCGATAATTTCCAATACAAATAATCGGATTCATTGTAATTTCTTCTAATTTTTGTTTTTTTGTCTTTTTGGGCCGAATCAGTTTAATCAAAGTATTAATTCCACCTTTGTCACCATTATTCATCCCATCAATTTCGTCCATTATAATAGCAATCTTTTTGACCTTTTTATTAAACAGACTCATTATATTTTTATCAGACATATTATGCTTTGTAATATCTTCAATAACAGATGTATTTCGAATGTCACCTGCGTCATAATTAATAATATCATAACCCATTTCTTTTAAAATATTTGAAACAAACGTGGTTTTTCCAGTGCCTGGATTACCATAAACATATATCCCCTTTTTGATCAACATATTGTTTTTATTAGCTTCAAAGGATTTTAATATCTCTTTAATGGTATTGGACTTTTCATCTCTATCCAGAATACTATTAACGTTCAATTTTTCCATTTTATATATTTAACGAAATTCTTTTTATGTTGATTTTTGTATAATCCAAGTTCTTGTAAAAATTCTACAATAAAATTTCTACATTTATTTGATTCATTTTCAATACAATAATTAATAACAAAATAAACATAATTTTTAAAAGTATAGTTTTTGTATGTGTAGTTTTTAATTTCAAACCATTTTAAATAGTTCTCTCTTACTATCATTTCAAAAACAAAATTATTATCTCTTCTGATTATGTCACGTATATAGGTCTCGAATGTTTTAATTGTAGGTCTAATAAGATGATGATATAATTGATAATTTGTTTTATTTGTAAAGACAAACTCTTTTTTAGGGACATATTCTTCAATTATATTAACAATATCTGTTGGTAATTTGTTAACTAAATTAATTATATTATTCATTATATAATTAATATATTTATTTTATGTTGAGCAATCTGGCGGTGTTACTCCATATGTAATACCATCCCAGCTAACGTTACATTGTTTAGTAGCCCAAATATATTTATTACACACGCCTTGAGAACCTGTAAATTGAGAAGTATTAAAGTTTTTAGTATAAAATTTATGGCCTTCTGTTGGAGTAGTACAACTTCCTAAACCTTTTACATTAACACAAACGGCATTATTGCCAGAACCATCTATTGTCCAATAATCAGGACAAGCGGGAGTCATAGGAGGCCATAAAACATTATTATTAGCTTTTGAAAGAGCTACACCAATTACAACCAATGTAATAATTAAAATAATTATTGCAGCATATAAAACAAATTTTTGAAATCCTTCCATTTGTATATAAAATAAATATATATTTTTTTCTATAAGTGTAATATAAATGAATAAAGTTACTAATGGACGCATAGATATTAAATCTCCTAATACTTCTACTTTATTTGAAATGTATGATAAAATACCAGCAAATCAGTGTGTAACATTTAGGAATCCAACTGAAGGCTTGTGGACTGACACTTATTTATCTCAAGCATTTTTCTCTCAACAAAACATTCAGATCTTACAAAATGGAATACGCGCAGGTGTTTATCAGAAATCAAACGGTCAATATACAATTGCTCCTCAAGATTGTGATTCTCTAAAAATCGTTATGCGAAGTGTTTATTTACAAAACGCCGCAAATCAACCAAATAATATTACTCAACAAGTCGCTGAATTAAACAAAATTGTCTTAAACTATTGCATTCAACAAGTTTATAGTGAAGCACAAGGTTATTTGAAATATATAGATGATGCCAGTACATTAGTGGTCCCAATTGCTCATCCTGTTATGGCAGATAACACTGATCGTGAGCTTGAATTCAAAACTTGGTTCTAACAACCTTTTCTAACGTAGTAAAGAAAAGGTTATGCCAAATATTTTAAGAGCGAAGCGACCGTCTAACAACCTTTTCTAACGTAGTAAAGAAAGATTGTGCCAAAACTTAAAAAAAATCGGTTAAAGTATAATAAAAATTTATAATTATTATTATAATGGATAAAATAGTATTGATATGTGCCACTGGACGTTCTGGATCGACTACAATGCAACGAATCATAAATAGCGTGCCAAATAGCAATATTTGCGGCGAGAATTTTGGCGCAATTAATAGCCTTTTAGAGTTTTACAAAAGGATTAAAACTACAACATTTGAATATGTACCTGGACACTTACGTCCAGCCAGTTATGAAGACATTATTTCAAAAGATGTCAAGCCGTCGTGGTATAATTCTTATAATTTTCAACAAACCGTTAGTATGATTAAGATATTAATCGCGTCAATGTTTAAGAATAAAGAGGTAACTTCTGTATGGGGGTTTAAAGAAATTCGTTACGATAATGGTGACATAAAGTATTTAAAGGAATTCAAGGAATTATTCCCACAAACGAAGGTTATAATACAAATTAGAGGAAATATTGCAGCTCAATCACAAAGTAGTTGGTTAAAAAAGGATAAAAATGCCGTTCAATATTTAAACGCACTGAATAATATATTTTATAATTTTTACAATCAGAACAAAGAATGGTGTTATTTTACGACCTTTGAAAAAATGTTTGATATGGAAAATATAAAAAAAATTTTTGAATTTATTGATTGTTCACAAGATTATGACCCGAACAAAATTAAACAAATATTAGACAACAACATTAAAGATTAGATTTTTAATAATTTATTCCTCTAAAACTACAAGACCCTTTGCCGATTTTTTAACAACAGTTCCTTTACTTGTAACCTTCTTTTTCTTTAATTTTGTCTCTTCGCCATCCATAAGGCGTTGTCTAACTTCCTTATACTCCAAATATTGCTCTAACAAATTATCCAATTCCAAATTCCACATTGTATTTATAGATGTGCTTTTAATTGTAGCCAATTCGGTTTCTTTGTTACCTTTTTCGGTAAGCAGTTTTTCGACATTTTCTTCAGTCACTGAGTCCATCGGCATCTTGGTCAAATATTTATAATCAGTATCGTCGTCGATAATATCATAGCCTTTGCTTTCTAACATCTCCAACACCTGTTCCTTCTTCTTTTTTCTCAAATCAATTGTGCCTTCCAAGTTCTCTTTGATATACTTGGCTTTATTTGATAATAATACAAGTTCCTTTTCAATAGCATCGATCAAATAATCTTTTCTGGTTTGATATAATTTTAATCTTACATCATAGTAGGCGTCAATTATATCAGATATCTTCTCATATTTTTGTAACTTGTCATCTGCGTCGAATAGATGCATATTAGTAGTAGTATTTGTCGTATATAATTTCAATAATTTTTCGAGACCATTACAAGAATAATCTCCTTTAGATTGTTCTAATTCTTCCAACTTACCTTTTGCGAATGTAATTGTAAAATCAACATTGGTATCTTTGCTCATATCATCATAATCCTTAACCATAGATGTAATCTTTTTACCTTCCTTATCTTGTCCTGGTTCAATCAGCTTCTCAAGTAATTCTTTGAAATCTTCTGTCCAAAATCCGACAGGTAACTCAGTGATACGGATTGTGTCAGTGCCGGTCTTTTCATATAAACCTTTTATCAAATATTTCTCTTCACTAAGTTTTGTTATTTGTCCTTTAAATCCATCATAATACGGAATAAACTCGAGACTATTTTCTTCTAAAGATAGCTTGTTTTTAATATATTGAATAATTTGAATAGGATTGTAACACATAATATCCGTACTAAAACCAGTTCCAATTCCCTTTGAACCATTAACAAGAATCATCGGGATAATTGGTGCGTAATAAATTGGCTCGACAAGTAGGCCGTCGTCATTCAAATATGTCAAAATATTATCGTCGTTTGCTGGAAATAAAGTTCTTGTGATTTTATTAAGTTGAGTGAATATGTATCTTTCAGACGCACTATCTTTACCACCTTGTAAACGAGTACCAAACTGACCATTTGGCATAAACAAATTGATATTATTCGAACCGACGAAGTTTTGCGCCATCCCGACAATTGCTGCGTTTAAACTGGCCTCGCCATGATGATAACCAGAATGCTCAGAAACATAACCGGAGAATTGTGCGACCTTAATCTCAGTCGTTAAGTTTTTCTTAAAGGCAGAATATAATATTTTACGTAATGATATTTTGAGACCATCCATCAAGTTAGGAATACTGCGATCGCAATCATATTTGGAGAAGTGAATTAGTTCTCTATGAATAAACTCCTCATAGGATACATTTAATTTCTTAGTATCCAAATATGCGGTTCTATCATATAACTTTAACCAATCCTTTCTATCATCAGCACGTTTCTTATTGAAAACCATATCAATTGTGTCATCACTCTTTTCAGTATTCGTAAAACCTACAATCTTTTTATTTTCAAAATATTCGCGGAATTCCTTACCAGTGCTGGTACCTAAACCCTTGTAATATTTAATCTTCCAACCCTTGGTATCATTTTCCTCTTTCCATTCTTCATATTCACCGTCATTATAGAAATTCAACTCGACAGATCCTTTTTTGGCTTTTAGAATAGGAGTATTCATAAAACCAATAAATCCAGGAATTTCGACTAATGATGGCCATTCAGATTGGAACAAATTGATACCTAATCCTTTAATGTGACTGCCGTCCAAATCTTGATCCGTCATAAATAATACCTTACCATAACGCAGATGCTTATATACATCTTCTATTGAGTTGTATTTTTTACCAGTTTCTAAACCTAATATTTTTTTTATCTCAGCAATTTCATTATTTTCAGAAATCTTCTTCACGGTTTCACCTCTCACATTTAAAAGCTTGCCTTTTAGGGGATAGACGCCAATTGTATTACGATCTTCAGATGATAAACCAGAAATAATACCTGCCTTTGCTGAATCACCTTCGCAAAATATGACAACACAATCCTTGGACTTTTCAGTACCAGCCCAATTAGCGTCAGTCAATTTCGGAATACCGCGCACAGATTTAGACTTAATACCATCTGTCTTTTTGGCGGCCTTATTTTCCTTGACTTCCGTCAATTGCAACGCAGCATCCATCACGCCCATTTTAGCAACCTTTTCAATAAACTTATCACTAACTTCACATTTTGAACCGAATTTAGAAGAAGGTGTATTCATAAAATCTTTGGTTTGACTGTCGAATGCGGGATTTTCAATGTCGCATCTGATAAACAAAATCAATTGTTCTTTAATAGAATTCTGATTGACCTTGACTTTCTTCTTCTTCTCAATAAAATCACATAACTTTCGTGTGATTTGGCCTAAAATATATTCAACATGTTTACCACCTTTTGCCGTATGAATGCCATTGACAAAAGACACTTGTGTAAACTCATTATTCGGTGTTAAAGCAACTGCGTATTCCCATCTGCTTTCGGAGGAATCCTCATATACGCGAGGCACTTCACTCTTATCTCCAATATACAAATCGATATATTGTTGGAAATTCTTAATGGGAACAAGTGTAGAGTTATATTTGACCTTTATAGTTTTATCCGTTACGGCAGCAATATCATAAACACGTTTTCTCAAAAGTGAGATAGTATCTGGTGTAAGTCCACTAAGTCCAAGACGATTGTAGTCCGGTTTAAATGTAATTTTGGTATAAGGCTTAGTTTTACATTTAGTAATAGAAGGCTTGCAAATTTCGTCCAAATTGTTTTTGAATTCTTGTCTATACTTAAGACCGCGAATATGGTCGACAGTTTCTATCGAACCATAAGTAGACCAAATTAATACAAGTTTGAAACCAAAACCGTTCTTACCACCAACAATTTTCTTTTCAGTTTTATCGTAATTGGTAGATGTTCTGAGATGACCGAAAATCAATTCAGGAATCCATATTTTATGCTCGGGATGCTCGGCAACATCAATACCATTACCGTCATTTAACATAATAATAGTGCCATCTTCTTCAATTGTAATTTCAATATTAGTTACAGGTAATGCGTTATCTTGACCGTTTGCGATTGCTTGTGCCATTCTTACTGAGTGGTCTCTGGCATTAACAACACCTTCGTCGAAAAGTTTAAATAAACCTGGTACGTATTCAATATTTCTTTCAAATATTCTGGAATTTTCATCATTTAAAATCCATTGTTGAGAATCTATTTTTTCAACAGAGCCGATATACGTATCCGGATTATCCAAGATATGCTGCTTATCGGTCTTCTGTTGATATTTATTAGCGAGATTTACGTCTTGAGCGTTCATTTTCTGTGTAATTATATTACTTCCCATTAACTTTTTAAATAATTTCAATTTTATTTAAAAACAAAAATATTATAAAAATATTATAAAAATATTATAAAAATATTATAAAAATAATATTATTTTGAAATAATATAAAATGTCAACTACAAATTTTAGACCCGGTAATAATTCAAATGCTTTAAAAAGGTTACTTTATATAGGGCGATTAAATGCTCTTAATAAAAATACAGAAAATATTAAATGTATTTGTATACCTGACAATTATAATAAAAATATTCCTGCTTCAGATTCTGGTTCATATAAAGTACCGCGTAAAATATGGTATTCTCATGTAATACGCACAAGTTTAGGAGGTTCAACACAATATGGAAATAATTATTTAGGAGAACCGTTAAATTTGAATTATCTAGGAAATCCACAAGGGACGCCTGGTGGAAGCGGAATGCCACCCAAAAACAAATTTTAACTCGTGCGTTTCACAATAATATTCAATCGAGAAAATTATTTTTTTCTCACTTAAATTTATAATGACAAAATTTTCAAGAACGTCGACAGGTAAATATTCCGTCAGTGGTAAAACATATGATGTTTTGATTGGAACCCGTGCCCAAGTATGGCACGGAACCGCTTATAAGACAAGTGGTGGTCTTTGCAAACCCGATTTGATGCAAAATAAGGCTGGTCGCATTGTTTCCAAGGCGAAGCACATGACTGCCAAGAAGGAGAAGAGATTGGTTAAGGCTGGTTTCTTGACAAAGAAGGGTCAATTTGGTTTCATTAAGAATGGCAAGTCAATGAAGAAGGGTCGCAGTCGCAGTCGCAGTCGCAAAATGAGAGGTGGTTTCGACCATCAAACGCCGTGCTCGGACGGTGCTTGCGGGGCAGGTGGTGGTCGCAAAATGAAAGGTGGAGATGATGGTCCTTACAATGAGCACAATGACGCCTTCAGCACAATGAAAGGTGGTATGGCTTATGGCGGCCCCCTTTCTCCTCACGCTTATGATGGAAAAGGTGTAGGAACTTCTGGAGTCTATCTTCAAACAGGAGTTGCTGGAACTCATTAAACAGCATAATCTTCTATTTAAAAAATTATAATGATAATACGTACCATTATAATTTAGAAGGTAGTTTTTTTAATTTTGAACCCAGCTCGTTTCAATAAATCTCTCATAAACTATATAATCCGACAATTTAAAATATAAATATTTTTCGAAATAACGCTTACTAACGATCGACTTATGTGAATTCATATTACAATATTTATAATAATGATTATACGCATCATCAAATGAAATCAACGCTTTTGAATCAACATCATTTTTTATTTGTGTTTTAATATAATTAAACGATTGCTCGATATCGCTATTTTTATCCCACAATACACACGTAACATTAAGTACATATTTGTCTTCAACAATTTCAATATTGGGGAAGAAATGTTTTAAAATCTTTAATACATTATCGTCAGAAATGTTGCCATTGCTGGAAACAGTATCAGATTTTGATTTTATCCAAGCTTTAAAGAGAGAACATATTTCGTCTATTTCAAGTTCGTGATTAAAAGAATTATTATATTCATTTGACACAATTGCTTGAACTGTAGCCTCCCAAAATTTAATAAAATCGCTTTGAATTGGTAAATATTTGCTTGTTATTCCAATAAAGGAATCGGTTGTTTCATTATAATTATAGGATTCCTTCAATAGATTCTTTAAAGAATTAGAATAAATAATGTTTGGCAAATTCGAATTAGAGAGAAATTGCTTCCAAAGAAAATGTAGATTTTTCCATTCGATCTGAATATTATTTGCACCACTAATTATATATTTATTGCAAAATTCGGACACAATAATGCCGGGATTTGAATTTTTCAGGTAATATGCGTAGTTTTTAATTTCTTCGTCTGATTTATTTTCAATAAATTTATCCGAATTTTCATAACGTTTTGAATAATGAACCGCTACACAAAGTAAATCTAAACCGATTTTCTTCAATATTTCTCTCCAAACATTATTTGAGAAACTCTCATTCATCTTGATTAGACGACAGTTTTCGTAAGAATGATTCTCGTGATATTTCGTCATAAAATTATGTGTGGCATTGCTTACACCAATTGAACCAAAGGCTATATTATCAAGTTCCATAAGTATTTTTTTCATTTGTGGGCTAACCAAAAATATCAGGTTTTGATTCTTTTTCAAAATATTATCACCAATAATCGTGAGAAAATATTTGGCGCAGTTTTTGCTTGTAAAAATAGATGGATATAGATGGTTAAGGATATCTTGAATAGTGTCAGTTTCAGGAATACACGTAAACAAAGATCGGTCTCTAATTTGCTTGATAATATTTAACTTTGTCTTATGTTTCCATTGCATAAGAACTCTATCCTTGGAAATACTGGATAAAAGCTTATGAATAATATCGTCTTCTTTAACAATTAAAAAATTTGTGCCATTGTATTCATAAAAAAAGTTATTACTTGGTAAGTAGAAGTATTGGTTTTTGCTGAGAAAAACTTGGATAAAAATTTGTTGTTCGTTTGACAAATAATTATTGCGGATTAAACGATCTTCATAAATTTTACATTCATTCGATAATGAGTTTGGCAAATAATTCACAATATGAGTATTTATTCTTTGTAACATATACTCGTGATCCTTATATTTTTCAAATAATTCGGCTATTGTAGTAAAACACTTGGCTTGTAACTCTTCAATATTGGGTGTAGTAGTAGTAGTATTTGTATATTCAGACATTTTAAATCTTATATATTAATATGTCTTTAAATAAGTTTTTAAATCATAATAACCATAATACAATATCATATGTCAAATTTACTTAAATGTAAAACCATATATAATATAATATAATACAAATGTCATCACGATTTCTTAGACTAACACATTTTTTACTAAATGTCAATCAAATTCGCAGAATAGATATAAACCCAGGTGCATACAAAATTCATCTTATACCAACTGAATTAAGTGGATTTACGCTTGTAGGTAGTGGTACATTCCAAAGTTCGGCAGAAACTTATACAGCTACTGAAAAAGACCATATATCAGATTATAAAATAATTACTGACTGGATAAATAATAATGGAAATAATAAAAAAGATTAAAAAAGTTACAATAAAATATAAAAAAGATAATAATTAATTGATATTATAAAAATATTAAATATATTTTGATAATGTATATAAAAGTAAAATGGCCGAAAATAACACAAATGATAATGTAAAACTGTTTATTTTAGACCCGCTTTCCGTCATAATTAAATTAGCAATTATTAGTAACAAACCATATGGGACAAAAATAATGATACAAAACAATGTTATATTTTTCCAAGAACCAGGAGTGTTTCAAGCATTTTGTCGATATGTCCTAAATACAAACAAATCGGATTTACAATATATGTACAACCCAATTCACGCCGCTTGTCAACATTTCTTAAAAAAGGAGTTCATTGACGCAACACCAAGAATCAAATCTTTATTTAAATGTGCTCAAACAGGGATTGAGAAGCTGAAAGAAACATATAAAGACTATTCGATGATTTGTTTATGCCTAAACTATTATCACACAATTATTAATAATTTTGTAGAACAAATTTACAATGAGAATATTTTTTGTAAGGACAATATGACAATCTTATATGGCAATGAAGTAGTCGACAAGTTAAACGCTCAATGGTCTAAGGAAAAAATAAAGATAATATTGGATCTAATCAGCTTTTTAACTAATGATAAAATGGCGACAAATAACGTGAAATCACTTGAAAATATTATGAATAATATTGACATAGAAACCCGGGAATTAATTAATAATATGTAACTTTTATTTAATAAAATAATTTAAATCCATAAGTATTTAAAGATTTAAATTAAAAACAATGTATAATGTCCACTTTTACTGATAAATCCAAAAATCAAACGCACTGTGTAACTGACGGTAATGTTTTAACAATTAAAACTGTACAAATTGCACCATTTAGAACATTGATGACTGCTCTAAAGGATATTTTATTGGAAACCAATATTACTTTTGAACCCGATGGTATACGAATTATTAATATGGATAAATCGCATACTATTTTGGCTCATCTTTATTTAGCAGCACAAAATTTCGAGTTCTATGAGTGTAAAAAGGAGAAAATCATTATTGGTGTTAATATGTTTCACTTGTTTAAATTAATTAACTCAATTGATAATGATGATACCTTAACCATTTATATTGAGAATGGCGATTATGTCGACGGAATTGTTTCGCATTTGGCACTCAAATTTGAAAACGGTGAAATTAAGCAATGTAAGACACAGAAGTTGCGCTTAATTGAGCCTGACCAAGAGGAGCTCGAGTATCCTGATGTTAAATTTTCTTCTATTATCAATTTGCCTTCTGCGGATTTTCAGAAAATTATTCGCGATTTGTCTTGTATTTCTGATAAATTGGAAATCAAATCTGTCGGTAATGAGCTCATATTTAAATGCTCTGGGCAGTTTGCTTCTGCGGAAATTCATCGTGCCGAATCAGATGGAAGTATGGGATTTGTTTTGAAGCAAGATTCTTCTAAAATTATTCAGGGTGAGTTCTCTCTAAAGAATCTTGGGTATTTTATTAAATGCACGAATCTTTGTTCCCAGATTGAAGTTTATTTGGAAAATGATTTGCCGCTGGTTGTTAAGTATAATGTAGCAAGTCTTGGGGAGATTAAATTGTGTTTGGCAAATTTACCCTCCTAAAAATGTTACCATTTATCATATAAAAAATATATAAAACGATATTCTGTATTTTTCATCGTGTTATATAATAATAATATCAATAAATAAAATAATAAAATAAAATTATCTTATTATTTTAGAATAAATGTCATTAAACTATAGCCAATATTTAGGAGCAAAAAGATGTTGTGATTTGAAAACACAAGCTTCTCAAGGACCTCAAGGACCTCAAGGTTATCAAGGACCAGCGGGAGGAGCAACCGGAACAGCTGGAGGAGCCACAGGACCTCAAGGACCACCAGGAGGAGCAACAGGACCCCAAGGAGCTCCAGGACCACCAGGAGGAGCAACAGGATTACAAGGATTCACAGGTGCAACAGGATTACAAGGATTCACAGGTGCCGCAGGTCTAACAGGAGCAACTGGAATACAAGGATTACAAGGATTACAAGGATTTACAGGTGCAACAGGATTACAAGGATTACAAGGATTCACAGGAGTAACAGGTGCCGCAGGTCTAACAGGTGCCGCAGGTGTAACAGG
>Ga0164292_10001523_pt1 | contig 18816 bp, 17 predicted proteins | sample GEODES117metaG_FD_111486 | JGI IMG/M metagenome (GOLD analysis project Ga0164292, IMG submission 111486) | Eutrophic lake water microbial communities from Lake Mendota, Wisconsin, USA - GEODES117 metaG | ecosystem: Environmental > Aquatic > Freshwater > Lake | place: USA: Lake Mendota...
CTGACCTCGACTTTCAATTACCACCCTCCATTTCTAACGACTTCACTATACACTCCTCTCTTGACGATATTTAAATATCATACTCCTCCATTCCTGACCTCATTAACAAATCATGGGTCACTACTATTAATGTTTTTCCAACTGTTTCATCAAAAATCATCTTTTTTACGTTACGAATCGTATTTGCGTCCAAGCCAGTGGTCGGTTCATCCATAATAACAATAACGCCAGGCTTCAATATACCGCGCATTAATATAACAATTCTTTGCATACCGCCAGATAAATTTCCTCCATTTACCCCAGCATTTGCATATACTCCGTCGGGTATTTCATCAAATATTTTCAATAAATCATATTTTTTTAATTTCGCAATAACGGTTTTCTCACTTACGTCCGGATTTCCATACAACATATTATACATAATCGATTCGTTGAATAATGTTGTACGTTGGTTAATATAGTTGACATTATTACGCAAATAATCTAATTTCAGGTGACGCGTATCAGCGGAATCGATATATATTGCACCACTTTCAGGGGTATATAGCCCGACCAATAATTTCATCATGGTAGTTTTGCCGGAACCAGATTGACCTACAATCACATATCGTTTACCTGCATGGAATTCTATATTTAAATCATCATATATGTAATTATCGCGTGTCTTATCATATCTAAATTTCACGTTCTTGAATTGAATATTGCCAGCGCCGATACCCGAACTTAATGTTCGTCCGCCCTTGCTTCCAAAAATGTTCTCCAAGTAATCTTTGGAACTAGATATTAATCCTATACGATATGCGATATTATAAATGAAACCATTGTTCACGTATACAAAATTATTTAAAAATTGGCCAAGAATCATTACCATGACAATGCCTTGTGTAACTTTCACATCTTTTTTAGAAATTAAATAATACAAAAAGAGTAAACTCACGGCAAATGTCGAAACTATCGTAAAATCAGTCATAAGTGAAATCATCCCCTGCAAAGACATGATACGTTGAAGTTTTTCGCGAGATTTGTTTTCTAGAGAAGCGTTCTTCTCGATTTCATGTTCAACTGTATTGTTTAAAAATACATTCATCAAATTATCTAAGCTATCGCGCAAGTTCTCACTCACCGTTGTGTTAAAAAAGGTCTCTCTGTCAATAATTAATTTGAACAATTCGGCGTTTCCAAAATACTGGATAATAGCACAAATTATACAACCTGCCAATAATATCCACCCTAAAGTTGCATGTTGTACAAACATATATCCAACAATCATTAATGAAACAATCAGTTCGGGTAAAAATTGGCTCAATAAATATTGAAATAAATCCTTTATGTGGCGGGTCAGTTCAAGTGCGCGCGTCAAATATTCGCCGGTTTTTACATCTCTATATTCGGCTTGATATGAATTGACTGTTTTTTCGAACAACAATTGGCGCAGATACGTAAAATACCCAGGGATTAATAAGGACTCAATATACGTTTTAACGCTAGATGACAAAATGACGACTACCCATAACCCGATCAGCGCCACTACTGCACCAGGGAAATTCATTTTTGCAAGGTTCTCGCGAAAATTATAAATATCCGTGAATTTTGAAATAGTTTTAATTTGGTCAAACATCATCCCATATATGTTAGGCAAAATAACACTTTTAATTGGAAAAAATGCCAAAATAATTAGTATATATGCTATAAATGACCATATGTTCTCACTTAAAAAATCTAAAACCAATGGTTTAAATAGCATTCTTATAGTACTATTATATTATTTTGTAGAAAATTGACGGGCTTAAATATAGATTACGTGTTACAAATAATACAATCGAAGCAATGTCAGCTATAGTTACTTCCGCCGCCAATATATGCATGTTATGCGATGCTAAGTTAGGACAAACAAATATATGTACAACTAAATGTGGACATAATTATTGTTTGACATGTCTCATAACTTATTATACGGAAACCAGTTATGACTGTCCGGAATGCGCTGCACCATTGCAAAACTCGACAGAAATAGAACCAGAACAAACACCCGAAGATGAGGCAGATGAATGGTACGACCCGGATTCGGTTGGCTGTATAGATGATGTGGCAAAAATGCTCGAAGAAAGCCAGGTATCTATGTTAGACGTGTTAATTTATTATAGCGGCCGATACAACAGTCAAACTAACGAATATCGGCCAAGCCGCCGTCACGATTATCATATACATTATATTGAACGTATGGAAGAGTTGATTCAAACCGCATTTAATGAAGTCGACCGTATTCATCGAGATAGAAATTTGATTGTAGCTGAAGACGTCTTAATGATAAACGACGAAACCGAAGTCATGCCAAATGCTGAATTCACACCATCAGATGAAGAATGCTCAACAGACACCGTCGAATAAACAATCCATATACTACAAAAATAATTCATATAATTTTGACATATTGTGTGTCTTTTTTACCAGGTCACGGCCATTAGTCGCAGGTATAATATTTGTGTCGACCAACTACAACGGTTAAGAATGCTTTATTATTCGCTTGAATGCAATGTTATTGCACACTTCATGAAATTTAAAAAATTATAGAAGTAAACGGATTTGATATTATTATATTTTTAATATCAGTTGATAAAAAAGAAAAACGATCTAAATTTTTATCTTTCCACCAACTATAATGAAAGCTAATATATAACGGCACACTATATTTAACGTGTATATCAAACAAATTATTTAATATGTTTTCTTCTCCGCCTTCAATATCTACTTTAATAAGTGAAATTTCAGAAACATTTATCTGATATTTTTCTATAATATTTTCTATTGTGATTGTTTCTGCAAAATAATATTCGTTTGTAAATATATCATCGCTGTAAATTTGTGACGTAGAATCATTCATTTTTGAATTCTGTAAAAATATATTTTTACCAAACTTTACTTTAATATTATCAACATTAAAAATTGCATTGTTTATTAGTGTAAAATTATTTGTGCAGTTTGTTGTTAAATTAATCATCATATCATTCAACGAATTATTATCCGCCTCAATTGAATATACATGTTTTGATTTTCTTGCTCCATACATAGCGGTTGTTCCAATCCACCCACCAATATCGATAAAAATCTTATCCTTTGATAAATATTTATCAAATATTTCGAATGTATCGTTTTCCCAGCCACTATAAATATTTTTCCAGAAAGATAAGTTTTGATTGCTTTCATTGTTTTCAATTAAAAATAATTCATTGTTTTTATAAATTTTTAAATATTTATTTTCAGTGTGTGATCTAATTATTCTTGATATTGTTGAAATGCTTTTTTCAGTACTAATACTGTTTATATATTTTTCATATACACTATATATATCATGTTCTGTATACCAAGGCAAATGTTTTGCTGTAAAATCTCCTGCAATTCTTATATCACATGCATTTTTAAATGTATTATTCTTATCAATTAAACAAAATGTCGTATCTATATTGGCGTTATATAATTCATAGTTATCATCGTGTATTTTATTTTGCCAAAACTGTTTTTCCCAATCATAAATGGATAAATTATTATAATAATTGTTATCTTTATAAAATTTTTCAAAATCAGTTATATTTAAAGCAAACCCAATTTTAGATGTTTCATATTTATCTGATAAACCCGATAATATTTCAATAAAATTACTTGGAATATTTTCATTCAATTGTAAGTCTGGGTCGGTTAATATAAATTTATTAGGTAAACCATCATATATATGTTTATTATTATATGGTGTAATCCAAGGACCATTATTACCCGAATTATTTATAACTTTAACATCAACATTGTTTAAAAAATTTATAGTATTTAAACATGTGCTGTTATTATTTAAAATTTGAATATTTCTATAATATTCCTTATTTATCTTTAAAATTTGTTTTAAAGTATTATTAACATATTGATAATTATTATAACAAATAATTATTATTGGAATTTCCATAATATATAAATTATATAAATTATTCTATTTATATTACTTGCACTATTGAACAGTTAGTGAGAATATATGTTATTACATGTGGACGTTATGTATAAAATCGTTAACTCTTTCTCTAATAAACAATTTAAACTAACATAACCAAATACTATATTGAATCGACGAATCATGATTGACAAATTTTTTGATTACTACGAAAAACTAGACATTATAATCAACAATAATGATAGTAATACCAAGGTTGCTGTGATAATAGAACCACGTAATCATAAATACCTAGTTGGCGTTATAAAACAAACAATGGACAAACTTGGAGACACGTGGAACTTGCGTATATTTGGAAGTGGCAAAAACGCGGCTAAAGTAAAAGAAAATATAAAGGGCACATATACATTCGTTAACATGCGCATTGATGATTTTGTTTCACCGGATGCATATAGTTTATTTATGCAAAGTAAGCAATTTTGGGACAAAATACCCGAAGAGCATATACTTATTTTTCAAACAGATTCTTTCATATTATCGAATAATTATAGTATACCACTAAAATATGGATTTATAGGCGCGCCGTATTATTATGGATGTTACGACAAATCTGGTAATGTTATTAATGTAAATTCGCCGTTTAAAGGTGGATATAATATAAATGGTGGGTTTTCATACCGAAACCGGACGGTCATGATAGATTGCATAAATAAAGTAACAAACAATGATATAATAAATTATAGAAAGAAAAATGGGTTGATTATCGATTATTTTATTGATAGACTAATAATACCAGAAGATGTATTTTTTACAAACGCTATCGCCGTGCTTGGTCATCCAATACCAGTTGGGTCAACATGCGAAGAAACTGAATGTATAAAATTTTGCATACATCAATGTTATGAAGATTCGATTAACATGAACAATGAATTAATAAGTACAGGGGCGAAACCGTTTGGCATTCATCCGTTTGATAAATTTAATAAGGATGTAATTGACAGATTGTGTATAGATGCATTATTGCAGACATTGCAGACAAAAATACAATTATTATGTGGTTCATTTCAAGATGAAATGCCTGAACAAAAAATGGCAATCAAGTATTTGACCGGAAATGAAAAGGTCCTTGAAATTGGAAGTAACATAGGAAGAAATAGTATGATTATATCCAAATTGTTGACGGATAGTGCGAATTTAGTAACGTTGGAAACAGACCCAAATATTGTTCCTATTTTACGTGAACATAAACGGATTAACAACCTCAACTTTCACATCGAACATGCCGCATTATCATTGCGCAAACTCGTGCAAAAAGGATGGGACACGATGCCGAGTGACACAGTTCCAGACGGGTTTACACCAGTTAATATAATATCTTATGCAGAATTACAAAAAAAATATAATATGAATTTTGATACATTGGTTGTGGATTGCGAAGGAGCACTTTATTATATTTTGTTAGATATGCCTGAAATTCTAGAGCATGTTAAGTTAATTATAATGGAAAATGATTATTACAACGAAGCGCACAAGAAATACGTAGATGATGTATTGCATGGGCACAATTTTAACGTTGTATACTCGGAACCACTTGTTGGATACGATGGATTGTTTACGCATACACGAAATGAGTTTTATCAGGTATGGAAAAGAAACGAATAAGTTGCATAAGCAGATAAACAGATAAACATTGTATTATTATACACTGTTTATACATGAGTAGGTTATGGTGCGGGTGGGATAGGTGCATGCAATTCGGTGCAATTAGTCAGTTATTTTCTTATTGTATATCATAATGCCACTTTCTCAGCGAATATATGCAGACAATTTGAAACCCGGCAAAAAGTATTTAATCGAAGTACAGTGGAATTTAACAAATAATCTACGGATGCTCAATACTACAATATTTACAGGGTTGTTCGTAGATTATGTATATGTGCGCGGACGTACGCGGTCATTTGACAGTGGACTCCAATTGCTATTGTCGAGGTCACGATTTGAAATAATAAAACATTGCCGGGTCCACATCTATGTAATTCTACAATATCATACGGAATAAATCCCAAATCGTCTAATTTGGCTATATGTTCTAAAAATGTAGGAGTTCCCTCGTTATATTGACATAAGAACGGCATCTCCAGAATAATGAATTCTGTATTTTGAATTAATTTTTTACCACCTTCTAATACTTTCAGCTCTGCTCCCTGGACATCAATTTTGATAATTTCAAAAACCTCATTGTTATTAAATAAGGTATCAAGTGTGACACATGGTCGAGTATTCGGTACGACATCACTAAAATGTTGTGTTAGTTCTTTCATAATAGAATCACCGGTATTACGTTTTTCATACCATTCTACATTGCCATTGTAGTCATTTATAATAGTATTAATTACAGTAATATTCGGTTCGCCTGCATATCTGGATAATTCTTTATACGCAATCGGTTCAATTAATGTAAATCGGCATGACGGAAATGTACGTCGCGCCATTTTTGTCCAAATTCCCTTTTTCTGCACCTATATCTAAAATATTGTGTGGATTTATCCCATATTTTATTAAATTCGAAAATAGTTCCATGATGATAATTATAATCATTACGGTTTAAACAGTTTCATGATTAGTTTATATCAACGACTTGTAAGACCGCATTTATGTTATCGTTAGGTTTGGTATAAAACAGCGGTGTTATTAAGTTATTAAATTGGCTCATCACCAATTCGGGTGTATATTCTCTATAACAATTCCAATCCTCATGTTTAGCTATTATTTGCTTTATATTTGAAAATATATCGATAAGTTCGTTCATGTTATTATATGTAATTGCTTTATCTTTCAAAATTAAAATGTGCTCTAAATCGCCGCATGGACATGTGATTATAGGTTTATTTCTTATTGAAAATTCGGCAATAGCTAAACCGAATGTTTCTCCGTCTCGGCGTGCATGAATCATTGCGTCACATGTGTTTATGAATTTTGTTTTATAAAATAAGTCTACACTCCTTTCCAAGTAAATTATGCGAGGATGATTATAAAATCGTTTTGTATTCATAAATAAAAAATATACATTGTTATTTGCCGAGTTTAATAAAAATTGTTTAATTGCATTACGAGCAATCGATAAATCAAATTGGTGATATCCACCATGTCGTCCTATTACAATAGCATCTACTGGTAGATGTAATTCATCTCTAAGATTCTCATTAATATTCGGTAAATCAACTATATGTGGTAATACTGGGATATTTGTATGAAAATTATTATTTAAATGGCTACTAATAGATAAATAAAGGTCACCTTCCGGATTTCGTGTATTAAATACACAATGTTTAACTGTTTTGCAACTGCCCCATATCGTATTGTCATTAAATTTGTAAAAGTCTGCACCTCCGTGCGTAAGAGTATAGAATATATCCAACTTATAAGTGGTTATTACATTCTGCATCTCCGCTATATCATTAATTTCAATAATTTCAAATCTCGATTTAAATTTATCATATGATGCCCGTTCTAATGGAAACCCAAACTGTTTCTGTGTAAATTCTGTAAAGCATATTATATAACTCGCATTATGTAATATATCTTCATTGTACTTCGCATAATCATATGCAGCAACTTCCGTTCCGCGCTCAGTAAAATGTCTTATAAAAAATCCAATTTTCATATAATAATATAAATTATTGGTATACATATTATTACTATAATTCACGCACAAATACATGATGTCCTTTTTTCACCCAGTCTGCATAATTACACTGGTGGAGGTCTTCTCCGCACAATAGAATAATTTCATTTGGGTTATAGATTGTAGATACTAAATCATAATGTGGCATTCCGCGATGATATGAACCATAAATGACACAATCAAACTGTTTTGCCTTAATGCGATCCTCGATTGACATATCTAAACTATCATCATGCATGGTTGAATCAAGTAAATTAGTATATGTAATACCCCTCCCATATAATCTATCATATCGTATGTCGTTTGATTTATATATGTGTGAAACTTTAGGATAATCATGACACTTTGTCCCATATATAGTTTTTAACCCATGCAGCGTAACACATCTCAAATAATCCGGAGCAATGTCTCCAGATAAATATAGAATATTACTAATACTCGACATGTTCGCTTTTTCTAATACATAGGTTGCTAATTTACTTGTTGTCAAATGTTCTCGTATATAATCTAAAAACTTATCACGTAACGTGAAATATAATTGGGTATCTTCATCGTTCGGCCCAACATTGGAATATGATTTTATTTTATTATACAATAAATTGCCTTGGACGGTCAACTCTTTTGGAAATAATGCCATTGTATTAGGAGGGCACTTTTCTATATCTGGGAAATACGGTACGCATCCGTTTGCTAAGATTTCGTAATGTCTCATACAATCCCATCCTCCCTTCTTTGTCGTCATGGCGAAGTACGACCGTTTATATTCATTATAATAGTCATCTTCAGTCTTATATATATATGTTGACCGCCGGCCGGGTATTAAGCTTGATAATAATTTGTCTTTTGCAGGAACACAACTACATATTTTTTCTTCGGGAATAGAAAATGTAATAGGATGTATCATTGTAACCGCTAATATATTCATCTTTATATTACGTTTATACATGTTTGGAGATAAAAAATATTTATATAATTTTCATTATATTTGTTGTAATATTTTTGTGAAAACCTAATTATCAAAAGGTCTATACAAATAACTCTTTCACTAATAAACAATTTAAACTAACATAACCAAATACTTTATTTGACATGTCAATCATGCTTGACAAGTTTTTTAATTACTACGAAAAACTAGATATTGTAATCAATAATAATGATAGCAATACTAAGGTTGCAGTAATTGTAGAACCGCAAAATCACAAATATCTAATTGGCGTTATAAAACAGGTGATGAGTAAACTGGGGGGCACGTGGAATTTACGTATATTTGGAAGTGATAAAAATGAGGCTATCATAAAAGAAAATATAAAAGGAACGTATACATTTGTTAACATGCAATTTGATGAATTTGTTTCGCCTGACACGTATAATTTATTTCTTCAAAGTAAAGAATGTTGGAATAAAATAACCGAAGAACACGTGCTTATGTTTCAACCAGATTCTTTCATATTAACAAATAATTATATTATACCACCAAATTATGGGTTTGTAGGCGCGCCTTACTCGTATGGAATTCACGATAATTCTGGCAATTTTATTGATATAACTAGTCCAACCCAAAATGGGTATAACATAAACGGTGGATTTTCATACCGAAACAAACAGGTGATGTTAGATTGTATAAATAATGTAACATGCAATGACATAATAAACTATAGACAGCAAAACGGGTTAAATATCGAATATTTTAATGCCAATGTAATTCTACCAGAAAATGTATTTTTTATGAATGCCATGGCTGCGTTGAACTATCCATTGCCAACGACTACGGATACGGTTCTAACCGACTGCGCAAAGTTCTGTATAAATCCAGCACAACAAGATGCGATTAATGCAAGCAATACAATAATAACTACCGGGATTAAACCATTCGGAGTCCATCAAGTAGACAAACTCAATAAGGATATCATTGACAATTTATGTATAGATTCAATGTTACAAACAATACACTCACGATTGCGAATACTCCGCGGATCATTTCGAGACGAATTACCTGAACAAAGGATGACAGTTAGATATTTATCTGGAAATGAAAAAGTACTTGAATTAGGTAGTAACATAGGTAGAAATAGTATGGTCATTGCTAGTATATTGAATGACAGTTCGAACCTCGTGACATTGGAATCTGACCCAAAGTCTATTTACATATTACAAAAAAATAAACAAATAAATAATATGAATTTTCATATAGAAAATGCCGCATTATCTACGCGTAAGCTTGTGCAACGAGGGTGGGAGACGTTCCCGAGCGAAACGGTCCCACCTAGACATAGGGCGGTTAATATAATATCTTTTCGTGAATTACAAGCAAAGTACAATATGAATTTTGATACGTTGGTCGCGGATTGTGAAGGCGCTCTTTATTATATTTTATTAGATATGCCTGAAATACTAGAGCATGTCAAGTTGCTTATAATGGAGAATGATTATAGCAATGAGCTTCATAAAAAATACGTAGACGAGGTATTACGTGCACATAATTTTAATGTTGTATATGCAGAACCCCTTCTTAGTCATGAAGGGGCATTTCCACATACGCGAAATGAATTCTTTCAGGTATGGAAAAGAAATGAATAATTTGCATGAATAAATAAACATATAAACATTATATTACAGTGTTTATACGAGTAGGTTGTGTACAATTAGATGCATTTTGTAAGTTATTTTCTTAGTGTATATCACAATGCCACTTTCTCAGCGAATACATGCAGACAATTTGAAACCAGGTAAAAAGTATTTAATCGAAGTGCAATGGAATTTGACAAATAATCTACGGATGCTCAATACTACAATATTTACAGGGTTGTTCGTAGATTATGTATATGTGCGAGGACGTACGCGGTCATTTGACAGTGGACTCCAATTGCTATTGTCGAGGTCACGATTTGAAATGGTATTTAACATCGATGGAACAAATAGCAATATTAGCTCCGTAAATAAATTTTATGAAATCCTCACGCCGAGCTCAGCCGAGTTGGCTAGTGTGTATAGTATATACACATTACCATTACCAAACGACATTAAAAAGGAGATTAATTATTTTATAGGGAACCGCAAAAAATTATATTACAGAAGGTCATCTAGATGTGCAGATTTACAAATGAATAATCCGCGTCTGGGCCGTTATTTTGAAAAGCAGGCGAATCACATTTCCAACCTAAACTCTCTATAAATGGTAGCGATTCGGTTACTGTCGGTGCATCTCGATTATAGTTACTATGTTGAAGCTCTACGATTAGTCTCTTCGCATGTTTAATAGTTTCTAGTCCGCCCTTAAGTATGTCAACTTCGCAACCTTGCACATCCATTTTAATAAAATCGGGCAAAGGAAACCCTCTATTTTTTACAACAGCATCTAATGTTTGTGTTGTCATTTCTATGAATTTATTTTCTGGAAAATATTTTTCAGGTTCAAAACTCCCAATTTCCTTATAATATGAATTTCCTCCGGGCAAATAATCATTTTGATAAAAATTTACTACATTACCATCGACATTGCTCAATGCACCAATATTGTAAAGAGACCCATCTTCAATATATAAAAATTCAGCAGGCCGAAAAGCATCAAACAAAACATATGTCGCATTTGGCCACAACTTCCTTGCGACCTGAGTCCAATGAAGTACACACGAACCTATATCATAAATAACCTTCGGCTCAAATCCGTTTTGTTTTAACTCCATTAAATAATTTTGATGATTCGCTGGAATTAAATCACGTTGTGATAAATTCTTCAAATGATTTTGCAAATGAGATGTACGCCCTAAATTATCGATATCCGTCATAATAGATTATAGAATTATAATTTAATTCGAAATTGGACGAATCTGCAAGACAATATAATAATTATAAAAGCAATTATTATATCGATTTCGCGTACATGTTATTTTTGTTTATGTTATATATTTTTTAGTTGATTATTTTATGTAATTTTTATTTATTCGTTTGGTTAAACAGTGGGGTAACTACCTTGCATCAACATGCCACATTGTCCATTGCCACTGTTGTATTTGCTTCCTCTGCCCAACATAATGTATCCTCCTGCACCCCAGCTGGTGCCCCAAGAGTTCTTTACCAAATAATAATCTTCTCCATTCAATGAACCATATCCAACCACCAAGACGCCATGGTCAAGATTTGTTCCGCAAGCTGCAGAAAACACACCGGACTTGTACAACTGAAACTCCTTTTGGTCGGCCTCGATGGCAATGGAAACTGGCTGTTTCGCCAAAGCCGCCATCATCGCTGAATCAGAGCTTGCAGTAACATCGGTATAAGTCGTCACCTTGCTGTCATCAACCAATGTGCATGTTGAACGGCATGTGCCAGCAGTCTTGGTTACACCGGAAGTGTATGGATAATCAGCCTCAGTGCAAAGACCATTATTCTTGTCAATCCACTCGAACGCATTGTCCATCAAACCGCCATTGCATCCCATGTCCTTGCCACCATTCTTGTGGTTGTCACAGTCAACCAACTGTTGCTCGGAGAAGGAATGAAGTTTACCATACTTCACAAAAAACGCACCTTCAAGCGAACCAGTGGTAGAGAAGGACCAGCACGAACCGCACTGACCCTGGTCCTTTACGGGGGTAACACCACCCGCAGTAACCCAGTTCACAGAAGCGGGGCTGCTAGTAAGTGTAGCATCAACATTGTCACGTAAACAGTTCTTTACGCACTTAACGGTAGACAACTTCGACTCACTGTCAAACGCCTCGACACAACCGGTCAAGCATTTCACCTCCTCAATCTTGCCAGAATTAATACGACCGAATAATTGCTTCGAGTTGTTCTCAAATCCCATATATTGGCTAAATTCGTTGGAATCCATTCCGGAAAAATGGTTATGACCAAGTGTGTATGTCAAATTGCGAGAGTTAGTTGTCTCGATAACCTTATCATTCTCTACCCAATTACGGAACAAATGAAGTTTGTGGTCGTGGTCATGAATCTCTACGCGGAACTCGTCCAACCACTGCTCAAATCGCTCACTAAAAACGGGGCGCAAATTAGCAGCAAACGCTCCCGTCATCATCAAACAAACCAAAATAATCTTGTACATTTTGATTATATATATATCAAAACAAAATAATCATTAAGTTGTTTTGATAAATTATATTCATTGTCACTGCATTACAGTAACACTTACATATATCACACATCGCATAATTGCAGTCGTATTTTCTTCTTGTATGAATGTTCATCTTCAAACAGAAACATTTTAAACTCATAATAGGTGTAATTCGACAAATCGCGTTGGCAAGTTATTCGCGATAGTAATTTCGGCGTATCCAAGTAAACCATGTATGTGTATAGACCGTTTGTCTTTACCATTTTATCAAATACGATGCCTTTGTGTACAGTATCCAAATATCCGGGATTATTTACACACTGATATAGTACATTACAGTCAGTTTGTACTTTACGTATAGACCGCATGGTTGCATTTACGTATTCCATATCATTTATCCAGTTATCAAAAAAATCACACGCGGGTTTGCTTATGGTTTTAACCAATCCATATTCACGAAAAAGACACATTTGATTTAACAAGTCAATTAATCTGCGGATTGGACTGGTAATATGAATATATGGTTGTGCGGACCCTTTGTTGTTTGTTGTTTGTCTAAATGACTTTACCCCGATTAAATCATGCACCAATGTTTCAGTTTCATTATAAACCACGTATTTTCCGGTAGTATTATTCCACGATTTAATAATTCTACCCGCGTCCTCGCTGACATCGACATCATATAACGCATCAATGTCTTTGTATGCATCTGCAAACACAACCGACCGAAATATTCCAACCTTTCTGTCAAGTAAATTCAGTCCTGTATACGAATTCATTTGCACCATCCAATGTGCAACTACATCATGACTATCTTTGACCGTTTTATCCATTAATTTGGAAAGTTGAAACAGCTCGTTGTATCGAGTATTGGTTCCGCTAACCAATTTGGGTTCTTCATATCTATAATTTTTCTTCACACGAATAAGCGTATTCTTATATTGAATACGGTCTCGGTCAATAGTGCCGTCCATGTCAATGCAAAACTCCATTGACAATGCAAATCTATCTTGTTTTTCTTGTAAACTGCATAGTGTGTCTGTTAAAATGGTCGGCAACATGGGCCGCCGATGGTCTGGCAAATAAATAGTAGAAACCCGCTTGCTGAATGTATTCCACAGACCCAATGTTTCTAGCCAGACAAATACATTGGCGATATATACAGTGACTTTCCATCCACATTGGACATTGTCGATGTGTTCATGCTCAATATGAAACCCGTCATCAAAATCCGTACTATTTTCGGGGTCAATCGTAAACACATATCGTTCGCGATGGTCCTCGATTTGAAAATTCGAATTCTTATGAATGGATACGATGTATTCGTCTTGCGTTTTCTGTCGAAGCACGTCGGTCGCTTTCTTGGTGAAATCCGTGAGAGATACGTGTAGACTCTTGCAATATAGTTGATATTCGAAAAAACAATCCAAATTGTCTACGTCTCCAATCGTTTCCGTTAACATACCATACGGATGCTGATGTTCCCAGTTATCAAACATAAATGTCACGAATTTGTTTTTTTGGACTTTGGAGAAACCCACTTTTATGTCATATGGCACTAAAAATACAGGTAGATGTATGTCGTCTGGTATACATCTATACAGCAGCCGCTTTTTGTTTTCAGTTCGGCCAAATGTTTTGTTGTCTTCTAACATAAGAACTCCTGCCAGCTGTTTACTGCTGCGTACTAATGACCGAACCACATTAAGTTTGTTAGGTAAATCTGGACGAAATTCGAAAATATCATCCATGAACATTTTATGTTCGAGTGGCCGTATTTGATTCAACTCTGGAACTATATTTGGGTCTATTTCTTTTCGGTCTTCTACATTATAAAACAAATGATTTGAATAATTGCGGTCCACAATAACGACGCGATAGAGATTCATTTGGTTGGGTTATACATATAATATACCGGATTGGTTTCATATCATTTTGTAAAATATTTATGCGACAGCGACGTCGCCATTGACCACATTATCACCGTCGCAGTCCACTTCATTTATTGGTGTTAGTACACATTTCCCTTCAAAACGATTACAGAGATTGATATTTGAAATGATGTTATAATTAAATCCTGAAAATAAAAACAATTCCAAAAAATTGAATTAAAATATTTATTTAATTACATGATATATTGAAATAAAATGGTTAATTATACCAATACATGTATTTATAAGTTATATTGTCTAGATGATAATGTAAAAGATTTTTATATTGGCTATACTACAAATATAAAAGGTAGAATGGACGTTCATCGAAGAGTTTGTTTGGTTAATACTCATAAAAGCCATAATCAAAAAACATATAGAATTATTCGGGAAAATGGTGGTTGGTCTAATTGGGACTATGAAATCATTGAAACCTTTAGTTGTAATAACAAAGAAGAAGCAATAGAAAAAGAAATATATTATTTTGGTAAATTAAAACCAACAATGAATACAAATAAAGTTTAACATTTGAAATGAGAAAATGTGTAAAAGTAATAGATGTGCCATATTTTTAATGGTTTGTATAAAGGACAATGTCATAGCACCTTCCATTTCTAATACCTCACTTTTCTCGATGGGATTCAGCAAAATCGTTGTATAGAGTATAGTTACCAACTTTTGTGTGGAAATGACATTGGTATAATTAGCTGTCTCGATAAATGATTTCTTGCATTCGGGACTAATTATATATTCACTTCGATTAGTATCGACGAACTGCATTATCAATCTCGCCGTCCACTTCATTTATCGGCGTTAGTATGCATTTCCCTTCAATGTAATAATGTGTTTCATCCAATATCCACCCGCCTTCGTTTTCCATAATGTACGGGTCACAATCCATTATGGTCAATTCCACCGGACCATCTTCACCATCGTCTTCACCATAATTATAATCAGTTTTAACTTCTGCACATGCAGACTCTAATATTTCGTTGACTTCATCTTCGGTATAATCATGCTCATCTTGCAAGTCCACATACACATCACATGTGTCAGTCGATTCGCGAAATTCATGTTGATATTCTGTCAAATATATGCCTTCCGTTTCTAGTACGTCACATTTCTCGACCGGATTCAACCAAATCGTCGCAGAACCATTCCGCCAAACCGTTGTATAGATTATGGTTACCAACTTTTGTGTAGAAATGACTTTGGTATAGTGAACAGTTTCGATAAACGATTTCTTGGATTCGGGGCTAATTATATATTCACTACGAGATGTATCAACGAACTGCATTTTATAGATATAATAAATAATCGTAGTAGTTTTATATGCATTATACAGTATATTTTAGGTGTACATACTGTTGCGTAAAAAATTGACATTTCAAATAAAAAAAGTATTTCTTGTATATTAATCAAACATCCCGTTTAAAATGAACACCCAATCTATTGTAGGAGTCCCGTCCTTCGGTTCCAAGTTGAAACAAACGCGGGCGTCTGGGTACACTGCAATCAATGCAATGTTGGACATTAATGACAATGTGTTAGGAAAGGCAACACATATTAAAAATACATTTCGTATAAACCATATTACCAAAAACTGTGAAAGCATTCTCATCAGCGATGACTATTTGGATGGGTTCACTGACATAAACAAAACCGGCTCGGGTAATCCGTTTAATTTTGGGCATATGCGCACCGGGCATTCGAATGACACCGAAACTTCGGAGTTTGGTACCGGTTTGAAATCCGCTGCCGTGGTATTAGCGAATGTGTTTACAGTTTATACCAAAGTTGGTAATGCATACAAAAAGGTACAATTTAATTTCGAAGAAATGGCGCAAGATGCCGACCCGACCCACAGCTATGAACCATGTATATACACGGATATCACAGAGGACGAATATGTTGCAAATCATACTGCAGTGTCTGGGTTCTCTACCGGTTCCACAATCGTTCTAACAAAACTAACACAAATCGGTGAAGAGCTCGTTGTCAAGGATATAGAGAATGAGTTGAGATTAGCCAATTGTCGAGCTATAATAGCAAATCATATATCCATACAAATACAGATTGACAATGCAAATCCGTATGAATTAAAGCCAATAACAGATATATTCACAAACGCGAAATGCAATGAGCGTGCTATTACTCATCACATACATGTCGCGGTTGAACCTATTACAAATAACATCGTCGATATTGTAATCGAGCGTTCACAAACCAACAAAAATGCTACTTATTTCGAATGGAATAAAAATGATAAAAAGGTGCTGGTGCCGTTCGGCAAAAAACTGCAATTTAATGACAGATTGGACAAAATACAGAAACGTTATACGGTTTGTCTGTTGACAATGAAATCGACAAGCACATATGATACAGATTATCGTGATGATAATGGCGACATTTTCCTCTTTTATAATAAAGTTCGTATTGTTCGCGGTGAGCGCCGATATGATGATGCTACATTCATTAAACAAGACAATGATGGTTATTGCAATCATATTTACAGCGAATTGACGTACACCAGCAAACTAATCAACCCACATATCGGTATGTTATTTAACAAGAAGATTAATGTTCATATCAATACTGGTTTAACACAGGTTATCGGGTATATTCAAAAAGTAGTAAAAGGAAAATGCTATTTACACAAGGAGCGTTTTGAACAAGTTATAATACCGAGACAACCAGTCCTTGTCATTCGAGCGCCAGTGCCGCCCGTTCAAGTTCCCGTGCCGCCCGTTCAAGTTCCTATTCCACCGGTTGAGGTTCCTATTCCACCCGTTCAAGTTCCAGTGCCACCGGTTGAGGTTCCTATTCCACCGGTTGAGGTTCCTATTCCACCGGTTGAGGTTCCAGTGCCACCCAGTCTAGATGAATATCTTATCAAAATGCTTACACCCATAATACAGAGCAGTTCAAAATCATCAACCTCTATACTAGATTTTCATTTACAGTGCACTACTGTTATAGAAGAGTTATATCATTTATATGTAAAATAATTTGCCAGGCAGGTTACACAAATGACCGGTGTAATTACGTATTTCTTCGCATATCTTTTGTATATATTTTTTTATGTATGCTATGTATATACCGTCGTCGTTTTGTGATGTTTTATTTGTTTCGAAAATTACGACAATATTATCATGGCAGAGAGTGTCGCATATTCATTATTTCATTTTTAGTATACGTTATCATAAATATGTTCGAGAACTACATTCATTATAATATAGGCAAAAACCAGGAATCCTGGTATCAAATCGAATTTTCATCGCCTTCACAATTAGACTGGGCCAAAATCGCAATAGTAATGTTGGTGTTCGCATTGTTACAAGGTATTTTTACAATAATAATCGAACGGTATTTGGGTAACTAATACAATAGTTCGTAAAATACATTGTTTATATTTGTATACAAATAAAATGCGTTCGTTTGAGAACATGATGGTTGCATGTTCTCAACTCTAATAAAACATCATGAAAACCCTAATAAAACGAGTGTCTTATATTTTATCAGTAATCCAGGTTCTCCATATGCCTCCAAAAGTTTATAAGAAATATACAAAGAAGTCCTCATCGTCTGCATCGACGGTCCAGATTAGCACACATGCAAAATATCTGTTTATTGTCGAATCACCGTCGAAATGTGCAAAAATAGAACATTTTTTAGGCGAAGAATATTGTTGTATTGCGTCAAAAGGGCATATTAGAGCAATCGAGGGTTTGAAATCGATAGACACTAAAAATACGTTCGAGCCAACGTTCTCAATAATCACTGAAAAAAAGGACCATGTAGCACAAATGACAAAAATCATATCCAGGTTCTCTTCTTCTAATATATTTTTAGCAACAGATGATGATAGAGAAGGCGAAGCGATTGCCTGGCACATATGTATGCAGTTCGACCTTCCTATCGAGACAACAAAACGCGTTATATTTCACGAAGTAACCAAAGACGCGATACAATCATGTGTAAAAAACCCCACTAAAGTTAACATGAATTTGGTTCATGCACAACACGCAAGACAGGTTCTCGATATTTTGGTCGGTTACAAGATTTCCCCGTATTTATGGAAGTATTTATACAATAACAAATCGAATTCGCTATCTGCAGGCAGGTGTCAAACGCCCGCATTGCGCCTTGTATATGAGAACCACAAATCGCGCACTGATGTTATGGACGAAAA
>Ga0164292_10001525_pt1 | contig 18807 bp, 14 predicted proteins | sample GEODES117metaG_FD_111486 | JGI IMG/M metagenome (GOLD analysis project Ga0164292, IMG submission 111486) | Eutrophic lake water microbial communities from Lake Mendota, Wisconsin, USA - GEODES117 metaG | ecosystem: Environmental > Aquatic > Freshwater > Lake | place: USA: Lake Mendota...
AAAGTTAGAATTAAATAAAACGAATTTAAAAACTCAAATAGAAAATTTATCTAAAGAATACAATACGAAAGAAAATAAAATTATAGAATGTAGTACAATTCTAACCGAAGTTTCACATTCTTTGGTAAACAATAAAACTTTTAAAGTAGAAGAAGTTGATGTTGATATCGAAAATGTCTACTCAAAGTATATTAGTATTAAAAATGAAGTTTCAGAAGCAGAAAATTCTTATCAAAAACTAAAATATATAGAACAAACATTGAATGAAAAGATTTTACATTTAGAAGAACATAAATATGACCCTAATTGTGAATTTTGTTGTGATAATGTGTTTGTAAAAGATGCAATTAACGCAAAAGATGAGTTAATAATTTTAAAAAATAAATTAAATAACTCTAAAAATAATGTTGATTCTATTCAATTTAAATTAAATACGTTAAATGGTGTAGATACACAATATAGTGAGTATAATGAATTAAAAAACACATATTCTAAAAGTAAAATTGTTTTAGAAAAAACAGAAGTTGAACTAGATGCTTTAAAAACTAAAGAACAATTATTAGAAAACCAATTAAATACTATTAATGAAAATATAAATAAGTATTATGAAAATGAAGATACAATTTCTAAAAATAAACAAATAGAAACTGAAATTTCTGAATTAAATAAAACAAAAAATAATATTGGAAATGAAATTAGTAAATTAAATAAAGATATAACACATTTAAATGGTTCTATTTCATCCATATCTTCGTTTATAGAGGACATAAAACAAAAGATGAATGATGTTAAGGTATTGGAAGAAAAGAACCGCCTGTACACCTATTATTTGGACGCAGTGAAGAGAGACGGAATACCTTATGAATTAATTTCAAAGGCGTTACCTGTAATTGAAAATGAAGTAAACAATATCCTTGCTCAAGTAGTTGATTTTGGAATTACAATGGAGATGGATGGTAAATCAATTAATGCTAAAATTGTTTATGATGACCAGGAGTGGGGGTTAGAAATGTGTAGTGGTATGGAAAAATTTGTAAGTGGATTGGCTATTAGAGTAGCACTTATTAATGTATGTAACTTACCTCGTCCAAACTTTTTAGTAATAGATGAAGGATTTGGTACATTGGATTCGGATAACTTATCATCCCTATTTATGATGATGCAATATCTTAAAACTCAATTTGATTTTATATGGATAATTTCACATTTAGAACAAATGAGAGATATAGTAGATGGATTAATAGAAATTAAAAAAGTAGATGGGTTTAGTAAGATTGACTTTTAATTTTATCGGCTTTCAACACACCGTTTTGAACTTTGGGAACACCAATATGTTTCTTAATTAAGTTTTCAACCAAACTACCCATCTTAAACCCATGTTCTTCACAATAATTTTTGAGAAGTTCGTGGGTTTCTTTTTTTATTTGTAACATTGCGTATTTCATAACTTATTTTTTATTTTTTCGTAAATAATATCTGCTATTTTTCTATAACCATTTATATTTGGATGGTATTCACCCAATCGTAATTTATCGTTTTCAAAATCATTAATGTTTATATTATAGTTCCATGGATTGATACCTGTTTCGTTTTGGTATTTTAACAATTCGTCTAGCATTGTATTTTCTGGTTCTATAAAATTTGTTAAATCCAAATCAACATTTTCTTCATCTTTAAACATTGGATAAAATGAATTAAAATAAAAATGTTTATAGTTTTTTAACATATCTTCATATCCTTTATAATCTTCAATTGGACTTGTGGCATTTCTATATGGATAAGAAAACATAACTATTATAATATCATCCGGTGCCAAATAATCACCATTAAAAACAACATCTTTTAATGGATTTTTTAGTATGTAATTATTACCCACACCACATACACCCATATTAATATATTCAACACCCAATTTATCAGCTACCCATCTTGGCCAAGAATTTTGTGAACGCCAAAAATCTACAACGTAATCTCCACCTGCAATTCTTTGGTATTTGGAATTAGTTTCAACACCATGTCCGGCAGTCCAACTATCACCAACACATATTAATTTCATAACTTATTTAGTTTTCTTTAGTTTTTTAAAGACTTTATTAGTTTTCTTTATATAAATATGTTAGATTTATTTTTTAAGAATATTTATAGTAAAGATATTGTATAATGGCCGTAATAAAGAAAACTCTTTTTGCTGAAAATTTAGATAAGTATAATACATTTGTAGTAGATACTGCTCCAAATAGTACTTACTTCAATGTAACAGAAATACCAGATGCATTTACTGGTGGTAAGAACGCATTCTTAATAGCAGGTTCAAAGGAATTGGTAGCTGATACTTTAGTTAAAATTGAAATTAAAGATGCAGCTGGAAACACCATATATCACGAACCTGGTGAAGGCATAGTATCATCATCTATAAACGGAGAATCTTTTATTAGTGAATACTATGAGGGGGTATCAAAAGTTGTAGCGGTATATGTTTATCCAGATACAACCGCGTATGGTCCTTGTACAATTACAATATTAGGTGAATTAAGTTCATACTATGATGGCAATGGTTTATTAACACCAATACCAATTGATTGGCAAGGTACTTACAATGTAAAGTGGCAGAGAAGTGTTAATGTAAATCCTACATTGGCAAACACTACTAAAATTCGTTTTTATCGTAGACCTACTGCGAGTATTACAGAAGTATTATCACCGATATACAGAATAGAAAGTGGTTCAAAAGTTGATTCTGGAATAAATCAATCATTTGCAGAAATTAAACTTTCACAATTAGAAACATTTGCAGGTGATGTAAAACGAGTAAAAGTATTTAGAACTTCTGAAGGAGATATTTCGGATTTTAATTTAATACAAGATATATTAGTAGAATCAAAAGAATTATTAACAACAACCCAATTAACAGGAAGTGTTATAGGTAATACTGGAACATTTACATCCGAAGTATTACCTTTATTTTGGAATACTGGCTCATTAACTACGGAACTAGCATCTAGTAGAGTTGAAAGTGGATTAAAATTAAACGGAAGTGGGTTATTAACTTATTCACAATCGTTGGATATAAAAGCATCAAACACGTATGAGTTAAATTTAGATGCGTTTTATTCATCATCTACCGCAAGTAATTTAGGAATATACATAAGCGGTTCCGATGGTGGTGATGTTTTAATTGGTACATTAAATGGAATAACTCCAACAAAAAATCTATCAGATACGGTTATTCCGTTTAAATTAGATTCCGATTTTCAAAGTGGTTCTTTATATTTTTCACAATCGCAAGGTGAATGGCATGTTGGAAATATAAGTTTAAGACTTTCCGAAGATACGGCATTTTCACCTGATGAAATCTCCTTTATTACTACAATGCCTACGGTCATTGGTAACGAAACTTATAATTTTAAATTTGAATTTTACGATGTAAATAATAATTTTGTTCCAGTAGCAGTAACACAAAGTGCAAATTTTACAGGTGGAACCGCAGGACAAGCCACTAAATTATTAACATTTGATTCAGATAGAACTGCGTTTAGATTTTCTACTGGTTCATTTGGTAATCCTGCATTTCAACAACTTCGATTTAAGGTTTCCAAATCAAATTTATCGGGTTCAGTTACATACGCATCATCTGCATTTGATGTTGGTGGTAATTATATAGTACCCGCCTCCTATGCAGGAACTTATCCTGGAACATTAACAAATACAAGTGATGCAGGTGCAACATTAACTATTGCAAATTTTAGTGGTAGTGTAGCATCTGTATTAGTTGGTTCAATTATTTATACTGCATCTTGCGATGGGTTGGACCAATTTGAAACCGTATATAGGTTTGAAGATGGTGATAACGCACCTGGTGTTTTTGTAACATCTAATACAAATCAATTTATTTATAAAGCAACAGATTTATCAATAAACCCATCGGGTCAAACAATAACAATCGAAGCTAAACGTAAGAATTTAGCATCGGCAACAACTCCATTAACTGTAAATTCAGGAAGTGGTAAACCACCATTGACATTGGTATCTACTAACTCAACAAACGGTGTAGATACCTATACAATAGCTGGAACTGATTATTCCTTTGGAACGGGAGAGACTACATACTTCATTTCAGGTTCAGACCAATTTGGTAATCAATTTTCAGATGCAGTAACAATAACTCCTGTAAAAATATTAGATGGATTATCCGCAACTCTCACAAATGATAATGCATCACTTCCAGCACTTTCAAACGGATTTGTAGCTAGTGGTTCATTCATATTGACAAGTGGTTCGGTGACTGTTAAAGTGGGTAATGAGAGTATTTCATTTGATGATGATAACGATAGTGTTAGAGCAAATAATACGTTTGCCTTAACAAATTTAAGTGGAATTGGATGTACTCCAAATGGTGGAAATAATAGTAATCCAACAACAAACTCATACAGTATTACAAATCTTACTCAAGATTCGGGTTCATTGGATATAACAATTAGTTATAAGGATGGAGCAGGTGATACAACTTCTATTATAAAAAACGTAACTTATACTAAAAATAAAAAAGCAGCACCTGTTTTAGCTATATCATCAACACCAAAAGACCAAAGTGTAACTGCTAAATCAACAGGTGCACAAATTGATTCATTTTTAAATTCAACGATAGTTGTAAAGGAAACTTACAATGGCTCTACCATCACTTTACCAGCAACATTAACTGCAACTAGAGTAGATACTGGTGGGAGTTTAACAGTAAATAATACAACTGGAGTAGTAACTTTGAGTAATCAAACTTTAGCGGATGGAATAAATTCTACAACTGTAAATATAAGTGCAATTGTAACTGATTCTGAAGGAACAAGTAGAACTGTAACCGATACATTAAGTTTATCAAAAGTTAAAAAAGCAGTTCCATTGGTATTAATTTCTGCTTCACCTCAAGCGCAATCTGTATTGGCTAATGCAGCAGGAACGCAAACTGGAACTTTATCAAATGTAACTATAAGTGCATTAGAAGGAACAACTAGTAGATTTACTTCTATGACCATTGCATCTACTTCAGGATTCTCAACTCCACCAACTGTTAGTAGTGCAACATTAACAATGACATCTGCGGTAATGAATGCAGCAGAAGCATCGGTAACACTAACAGTAACACATACTGATAGTGAAGGTACGACTGGACAAACTCAAACGATAATTGTTAGAGCAACAAAAGTTCCTACTGGAGCAGCGGGAGCTAATGGAACCAATGGAACGAATGGTGCGACTGGGGGAGACGGGCCAGGTGTAGTGTTTAGAGGTCCTTGGAGTGCTGCAACAACTTACAATAGTATTAGCCAAGATGCAACACGTAAAGATGTAGTATTATATAGTGGAACTTATTACGCAACAAAAGCAAATGCAACTGCTAACTTAAATAAACAGCCCAATACTCAAACTGCTTTTTGGGAATCTTTAGGTACTGATTCATTTTTTGTAGCTGCTGAAATGATAATATCTAAAGAATCGTATGTACAAAATACAATAAATGTTGGTACGAATACTTCTGGTAATGCTAATATTACTATTGCAGGTGGAAGTACATCTCCATATATTTCAATTGGACAATCCACCCAAGGGTTTAATAATAATGGTATATTTATTGGAACTTCTTCAGGAGCTCAAAAATTATCTTTAAAATCTGCATCAAATTCATTAACTTGGGATGGAACAACTCTAAATATAGTTGGTAATTTAAGTGTGGGTAGTTCAGTTCCAAATTCGGTAGTAACAGGATTAGGAGGACTTGCAACTCAAAACACCGTATCAACTGGACAAGTTACAGGATTGGGTGCTTTGGCAACATTAAGTACCGTAACAAATGCACAATTAGCAGCTAATGCAGTAGAAGCAGGAAATATTGCAGCAAATGCAGTCACATCTGGTAAAATATCAGCAAACGCAGTAACGGCAGGTACAATTGCAGCAGGTGCAGTAACGGCAGGTACAATTGCAGCAAATGCAGTAACTGCAGGTACAATTGCAGCTGGTTCTGTAACGGCAGATAAAATAACAGTAAGTGAATTATCCGCGTTAGGTGCTACGATTGGAGGTTGGTCAATAAATTCAACAGTTATATCAAAAAGTACCGGTGCCGGTACTATTACTTTGGATTCTAGTAATAACAAAATTTTATTAAATGATGCATCAGCTACTAGGTTTGAAGTATCTACTGGAACATCAACAGACCCTGCATCGAATCCCCGCAGAACAACAATTAATAATGGTGGATTTATTGTAAGTACAGATTCAGAAAGGTACTTTAGGCATAATACTGCAGGTGGATTACCTTTTTCTGGAAAATCTCTTGTATTTAATGATTCAAAAGGTGGATTACGAGTAGATGGCTTGTTTTTCAATTCACCATTAACATCTACGGATTTCTTTAAAACTTCAGCAGCTGCTGATGAAAATGATTCATTAAATACCACATATTGGTTGCCTAGAACCCAAGAGGCTATGATTTATGATAGACCAGGTTCGACATATTCAGAAGGTTCTTTTCCAAATACAAGTCCATTAGTTCAAGGAGGTGGTGTATCAATTGGAACTTCAACATTTAGAGTTCATACTGGAACAGTTGGAGCAGATTCGGTACAACCATTAAGATTTAAAATTGATGATAGTGGGGATGTTCAAGTTATAAGAAATATACAATGTTATCAGAACGTAATTGCGTATTATTCAGATAAAAGATTAAAAAATATTATTGGAAAAATTGAAAATCCATTAGATAAAATTCAAAAATTAAATGGAGTTTATTATACTCAAAATGAAGTTGCAGAAAATCTTGGTTACGAAAAGAATGATACTAAACAAGTTGGTTTAATTGCTCAAGAAGTACAAGAAGTCCTACCCGAAATTGTAAGTATAGCACCAATTGATAAAGATGGAAATGGTGGTTCAAGAACTGGTGAAGATTATTTAACTATTGATTATAGTAAAGTAGTTCCACTTTTAGTAGAGTGTATAAAAGAATTGAAAAGAGAAATTGAAGAATTAAAAAAGAATAAATAATGGCATTACCAGCATCAGGACAAATTACAATGAATGATATGAATACCGATAGGGGAATCTCATCTGGTACTCAAATTGATTTGGCTTCAGCCGGTATTGCATATTCAGTTTCGTATAATACATCTGGTACTGACCAGCTGGGGATGGATGAGTTTTATGGTAGGAGTATAACTACAACAACCACAACTACAACAACCACAACTACAACTACAACAACTACAACTACAACTGAAGCTCCAACTACAACAACTGCAGCTCCAACTACAACAACTGAAGCACCATGTTTCTTATTGACAGGAGTTGGGTCAGGTACAACATCAACTCAAGTATGTAACACTCCAAGAACATTAAATGGATATTTTAGTACAACAAGTATCAATACTTCCACTTTATATTATGGTCCGAGTACATCCGTTAGTAATTGTAATAGTGGACTATGGCCTAATTCTATATATTTACAAGGTGATGGTGGATATTATTTATGGAATGGTAGTTCTATGAGTGGTCCATTTACTTGTCTTTAATAAAAATAATATGTTATGAAAAATTTAAGATTTGTCTGTGCCCAACCAGCTATCACATACTATACTTGGCAGGTTGAAGTTTTAATTAACAACTTCATAAAAATGGGAATAAACCCAAACTATATTGATATAGTTTGTGGTATAGAAAACGGAATTATTCCTGAAAGTTGGCAAAAATTAATGGAACATTATAATAGTGTTAGATTCTTTTTTTATAATGATACTAGGGAAGATAAATCATATATACCATCTGTTTATTTTCATTTGATGAAAAAACATATTATTGCTAGACCCGAAATACAAAATGATGTTTTATTTTTACATGATTCCGATATTGTGTTCACTAAACCAGTAAATTTTAATTCAATGATAGATGGGAATGCTTGGCATTTAAGTGATACTAAATTTTATATAAATTATGATTATATTCAACAAAAAGGAAATCATATATATGAAAAAATGTGCGATATTGTTGGTATAGATAAATTAATACCAAAGTTATTGAATAATAATTCTGGTGGCGCTCAATATATAGTTAAGAATACAACTTATGAGTTTTGGGATAAGGTAGAAACTGATAGTGTAAAACTTTATAAATATTTTTGTGATGAAGAACCTAATTATGTAAAAAAACACGATAGTGATTATCCTATTCAAAAATGGACTGCTGGTATGTGGAGTTTATTATGGAATGCTTGGTACTTTGGTCACGAAACCATCGTAGATGATAGAATGGGGTTCGGTTGGGTAACGAATTCGTATTCTGATGTTGATAAATACGGGATACTACATAATGCAGGTGTATTGAATGGTAATGATGGATTATTTTACAAAGGAAATTATATAGATAAACTACCATATAATGAAAATTTAGAAATAGATGAAAAACGGGCAACATTTTTTTATTGGAAAGAGATACAAGAAACTGCTAAAAAATCAGTATTGATATGATAGTGTTTATTACAACAGGTTACGGAAAAAATATAGTAGGAGGTTCGGATATATGGTGTAACAACTTTGTAGAGAACATCTTACCATTAGTTACAGAAGATTACAAAATTGTAGTTGATGGTAGACCTCTATTTCCAGAAAAAGATACAATTTACACTTTTGAAAACGATACAGAAATAGATAGGATATTAGATGAGTGTGATAAGATAGTTTTTCTGCACCATTCTTACAAACCGAATCCTATAATCAAAAAATATCTTCACAAAACTCACACAACCTTTGTTCATGCATTTATTCCTGATATGTTGGGATTAAACGATGAGTATGAAAACCTAATGACTAAAATAGATTGGGAATGGCAAAAAGAAATATTAGATAATTCCCATAGTATAGTTTGGGTAGGATATGAAAACGATACTATACATAAAATGTATCCAAAAACTATAACAATTACAAATTACTATGAATGGAAAAATAAAAAACCATTTACAGGTATTATATCTGATAAAGTTGGATATGCAGCTAGATGTGAAACCCGAAAAAACGCACATTATTTAGATAACATACCATCTATAATATTTTCTAACAAATACGATTATAAAAGAATGTTAGAAGCTTCTAACATAAATTCAAATTCTCATAGATTTATTGAATTTAATTATAGATTTCATAAAAAGTTTTTTCAAAGTAATTTTCAAATATTTCATGGATGCTACACTAAAGAACCATTTGGATATGCAATTTTTGATGCAGTTAATAATGGAAAAATTCCAATTATTCATACCGATTGGATGCCACACATCGATTACAAATATAGAGCAAGTAGTAAGGAAGAATTTAATGAAAAATATTTAGAAATTTTAAAAAATATTAACCAAAATCCATTTCAATATCCAATGAATATAGTTAGTTCTGAATTTTACAAATTATTAAAAGAATTAAATTTATATACTGACAAAAATAAATGGATTGACTCTATTGTAAATTTGAATTTTTTTTAGTATATTAGATGTAATTTAAAACTTACTGATTAATCTCATGCTACAAGATTTACAATACATAAAAAATACTTTAACAAATAATATAGAATTCAATGAATATCAGGAACAGGAAGATGCTCCAGTTCCTTATAGATGGTCTCATGGTGCAACTGATTTACATTTAGGTGATGGTTTAATTGTGTATTCTCTCATTCAGTATATGAGAGCAAAAACTTGTGTATGTTTGGGTAGTGGTGGTGGATTTATTCCAAGATTAATGACACAGGCTAGATATGATTTGTATAATCAGAAAATATTTGAAGGAAATCCTGATTTAAATTGGGGAGATATTGGAGTTACTTATGTAGTCGATGCAATGAATGGAATTGGTGGTAATGTAAACTGGTTCAGAGAAGAATCTTTTTTTAGAAGAACATTTCATCCAAGAATTATTAATAAAACAACAGAAGAAGCATTTCATAATTATTTTGTTCTTAATGATATTCAGATAGATTATTTACATATAGATGCAGGGCATAGTTATGAGAATGTAAAAGAAGATTTTGAATTGTATTCTCAATTATTATCACCAAATGGAATTATATCAATTCACGATACCGACCCTAATTATGCAGATAGTTACATCGTTACAAACGAAGTAAAAGACAGAGGTGATTTTGATGATTGGCATGGACCAATTGTATTTGCAAAAGAATTAAAGGATAATCCAAATTGGGAAGTATTTGACCTTTTTAATTTTGGTATTCAAAAAAATAAACCAGCATCAACAGGATTAACATTAGTTAAAAGAAAATGATTAGATTAGTTACAGTAACAGGCAGTAGAACAAACACTTTATATCACATGTTAAACCATTATTCTCATTTAGTAGATGAGATGTGTGTGGTTGTATATGAATGGGAAGGTGTTAGTACATACAATGATGTATCAGATATTGTTTCACAATTTTCAAATGCGAAAATAGTAATAAGAGTAATTGGAGAAAAATACAATTGGGAAAAGGTAACCGAATTATACAATAAAGCTAAATCAGAACATCCAAATGATTGGTGGGTAATATCAGACGATGACGAATTTCATTTATATTCAAAACCATTATCAGAAATAGTAGCAGATTGTAATACAAACGGATGGGAATTAGTAAGAGGTGGATTCATAGATAGAATCGGAGAAGATGGTGAATTTAGTAAAATAAATCAAACTGATAATATATTTGAGCAATTTCCGTATGCTGGATTTTTCAGATATCCAATGAGTGAAGCGTGTCCAAACAAAATTTGTATAGTAAAAGGAAATATTGAATTAACATCAGGACAACATTATGCTAAAATTGATGGACAAACAACTTGGAAATGGATGGGATGGAATCACCCATTAATTGCACCCGTTGATGAGTATAATGTTCAGGTTCATCATTTTAAATGGGATTCTACTTGTATAGATAGAATTAAATCAGTAGCAGATATTAGAAAAGATTATGCATTTTCAGATGAATATTTAAAAATGTATCAATCATTAAGAAGTAACAATTTTGAAATTGATATTACAAATTGGAATATGGAATATTGCCCAACTGCAAATTACGAAAATTATAAAAATTGGGATAAATTATTTAAAAAAATTATATCTATATAAAATAGGTTATTAAAATGGTGAATAATAAAAAGTTATCGATTATAGTACCGTACTCCAATCGTTTGCAAGACCTATATACTTTTGTGGGTCACATGGAATACTTTTTAAAAGATAAAACGGATTACGAAATTCATTTCATAGAACAAATTGATGCAGATGTTTATTTCAATTATGGAAAGTTATGTAATATTGGTGCATCCATAACACAAAATCGTTCAGATTATTATGTATTCCATGATATAGATATTTTACCTAAACAAGAATCGTGCAATTACAATTTTGAATACTATCCAACTCACCTTTGTCCAAATTTAAAACCATATCCACATTGGATAGGTGGTGCTTTTAAAATTACAAAAGAAAATTTCTTCGAAGTAAATGGATTTAGTAATGATTATTGGGGAGGTTCTTTTCATTGGATAGATTTTTTGTATAGATTAAAAAAACACAAATTATTATCTGCAAAAAGATTTTTTACTAAAAATATCTATAAACCGCATGTTTTAACAAATGTAAAGGAGGTAAATAAGTATATTAAAAAAACAATATACCCCTTTGATTCAAATGAAAATAATTGTGTATTTGTAAGAGCAAACAAAACAACCGATTATATTTTTGAAGATTCATTTACAATATCAATGAATGTTTTTATTAATGATAATCAATCAAATGATGCTTGTATTATTGGAAAACAAGGATATGATATGGGAATTTTTATTATGAATAATGAAGGAATTGTAGTTCAATTGTGGGATGATAATAAGAATTTATATCAAATGTGGTATCCACATAAATCCCATACCAATCAATGGATAAACCTATCATTAAAGATTGATATGGATAAGAAAAAAGCAGGTTTATATATCGATGGTAAAATTGTGCAAACATTGGATAAATTACCAAAACATTTAATGGATTTTAAAGGAAAAGATTTATGGATTGGTAGTTTGGCATTTAATAATTCATTTAGTGGTAAAATATGTAACTTATTACTATTTGATTACCCGTTGGCAGAATCTGAAATAATAAAATTATATACAGATGGATATACAACGATAAATGGTACAATAACTACAAATTTTGAAGCAGTTATAAATGTACCATTTGATAAAAAATTTGGAGATTTTTATGTAGATGATTCTAAAACATTTTCAAATCCAAGAATAGTATCAACTGGAATACATCAGGAAATATATTCCGAAGAATTGAATCTATCTTATGAATTTGATATGCCAGAACAATCAAATGGACGGTTTGAAATCTTGGAAAATTCAAAAAAATTTACTAAATTAGAGAACTATTATTGGACAAAAACAGATGAAATATTTGAAGAAAATAAAAATATTTTCTTTTATGAAATTGCGACTGGTATATTAGATACTGATAAATTTGGTTTAAATACATTATCATACGATTTAATATCAACCGAAGAAATTAAAACAGGAGTTTATAAACATCAAATTAAAATATAAAAATAAATGGCAAAAATTAAGTTACAGTCGGATACAACATCTTCTACAGACGAAAATTTAGAATCGTTTGTATTAGAAACAAGAAAAGTAAAAGCATTAGAAAAAATTGCAAACTCATTAGATGCACTTACTATTTGGTTTGAAGAAATTAACAAATCAGAGTGGAGTGATAGAGTTGCGTATTATCTGTATGAATTCTATAATATTGCAAAAGAAAATGGACAATCATTAAATTCAGGAAAACCTTTTGCAGGAAATGTTCCAACAGAACCCGCTCAAACCGAAGAAGGGGCCGAATTGCCACCACCTCGTAAAGTAAGACCTAAAAAAGATATTGAAAAAGTGTAATCTAAATGAAATTAGGAATAATTGTACCATATAGAGATAGAGAATCACATTTAACCAGATTTGGTGAAATAATATCTTCATATTTAAAATCCAAAAAAATTAAACACGAAATTATTATAGTTGAACAAACTGATGATAAGCCGTTTAATAGGGGAAAGTTATTAAATATTGGGTATATTAAAGCAAAAGAATTAGGATGTGGGTATATTGTATTTCATGATGTAGATATGTTACCAATTGAGGTTGATTATTCTTATTCTGAATTACCTATGCATCTTGCAACTAATTTTGAATTAGAATATGATAAATCAAAAAACTTGTCATTTGATGAATATTTTGGTGGTGTAACTATGTTTAGTTCTGATACATTTGAACGAATAAATGGATATTCCAATTTATATTGGGGATGGGGGTTTGAAGATGATGACCTTTTATTTAGAGTTAGTCAAAAAAACATTCCATTGGATTCAAAAATTATTGGTAAAAATGAAACCAAAAAATTATATGGATTATCTTTTAGCGGAAACGATTCTTATATTAAAATACCAAAAAAGGAATTATTAGATTTTGAAAAAGATACATCGATATTAATAACATTTAAACCAGATGAAATAATATCAAATCCAAATAACGATTACGATGAATATACGGTATTTTCAATACCTGGATACGATACTAATATAAGTTATAATTCTTTTAAAAGATATAAAGTAGATTTTTGGGATGATAGTGATACCTGCACTTCTATTAATTCAGAAATATTAACTAATCATTTTACTCAAATTTGTTTAACATTTGATTATAAAAAAAACCAAATTTTTTTTTATAAAGATGGTGAATTGGTAGGTACGGAAAAACTAAATCATGCTCCAAAAGATTATTCAGATGAAGAATATTTTTATTTAGGAGTTGGTTCACCTGAAAGAGATTTTAACCAAAACTTTTTTTATGGAATGATTTCTGAATTCGCAATATATGATTGTAAACTGAAAGATAAAGAAATTTCAGTATTAGCAGATAATGTTTTAGAAAATTCTTTATTAGAAAATTTTAGAGCGTATAAATCCGCAGAGTATTTAACATTATATTATGATTTTAAATTTTATAAAGAAAATATATTATTAGATTTGTCTTTTAATAATAATCATGGTGAAATTAATAATTGTCATTTCATAAAATCACATGAATCATTGGGTAGAGAAATGGCAGTTCCATATAGAAGAAAATCTTTATTTAAATTATTATCTCATAAAACAAATAGTTGGAATGAGAAAAATTGGGTTCATAGAGAAACTCGTATAAACCAATTAAGATTTTTAAATCAAGTTAAAACTAAATTATATAACACAGATAACGATGGTTTAAATAGTTGTTTATATCAAGTATTAAATGATGTATCAATGAATAACTATCATCATCTATCAGTATTATTGTAGAATGGGACATAAGTTAGGAGTTTGCGTACCATATAGAAACAGAGAGGAACACATGAATCAATTTGTTCCATGGGTTACTAATTTCTTAACAAAGAAAGGAATTGACCATACCATTTATATTGCACATCAATGCGATGAATATTTATTCAACAGAGGATTGATGAAAAACATTGCTGCAAAGCACGCAATTGATGATGGGTGTGATTACATCGTTTGGCATGATATTGATATGGTGCCGGAAGATGCTAGTTGTGATTATTCATATCCAGAAGAAACCCCTCAACATATAGCAGTTCGTATTTCACAATCCGAATATCAATTAAAATATCAGGAATACTTTGGTGGTGCGGTTGTTTTTACAAAAGAACAAGTTTTAGCAACTAATGGGTATTCAAATGATTATTGGGATTGGGGTATGGAGGATGATGACCTTTTTTGGAGATGTGTTATGGAAGGGTATGTGGATAAACAAACGATTGATTTTGCTAAAGTAAAAAATGTGGCAGTATTCGATGGTAAAAGTTCATATATTAAAATACCATCTTCTGAAAAAAATAGAATAGCAATATCAAATTCACATACATTATCAGTTTTAGTAAAAGCAGACCAGCAGTTAGAAAAAGTTCCTATTTGGTTAATTGGTGATTCAAATAGAAAATTTGTAGAATACCCAATATTTAGAAAACCAGGATATGATTGGGGAATATCATTTAATAATAGTAGAGCATATACTGGTATGATGTGGAACGCACATAGAGAACACATATATCAATGGTTCAAGCGTTATGAAGGTGAGTGGACTTGGGTAACAATGGTAGTTGATGATTTAGAAAAGAAAATGCATTTTTATTTAAATGGAAATGAGAGTGATGCTAGAAACGGAACTGGTACACAATCGCCAGTTGAATACAGCTATAATTTAAAAAGATATGGTACAGAGCCATTTTACATAGGACACACATCTACCGTAGAACCATTTGAACCACATGCCTTTTTTAAAGGCGAAATTGCCGATATTAAATTATGGAATAGAGCATTATCAAGCGAAGATGTTTCAAAATTACATAAAGAATATTCAACAGATGGTTTAATATTACATTATAATTTTGATGAAATAACTGATGGTAAATTTGTAATAGACCAGGCTGAAGTAAATGATGGTGTAATGTATAATGTTAGTATTGAAGAAAGAGAAATACAAATACCGCATGTAGTATTACCTCATAGAAGAGATGGTAAATTTTTCTGTCTACCACACGAAACTGAAGGTTTAATTAAGGAAGGTGGCATTGAAAAGTGGGCTAAAGGAGAAACAACTGCCAGAAATGAAAGACGATATGTATTAGAAATGCAACAGGGTAAAATCGATTATAAAAAAGATGGTATAAATAATATGAAATATAAACATATTAGTACTAAAACTATTTTTGATAAACACAAATTAATAAATGTTTATTGTTTAAAATAAAAATATGGCAGAAGATAAAACTTATAGCGAAAATCCAATCTATTTAAAAGTAAAGGATGAACTTAACGCAGTTGGTCCAGGTATGTGTGCTGCAAAATGGACACAAGTAACATTGCAATTACAAAGTGGACATAATCACTCATGCCACCACCCACAGACACATAAAATTTCAGAAACAGAAATTGCACGAAACCCATCTGCACTTCACAATACGAGATACAAAAAACTCCGTAGAAAAGAAATGTTGCAAGGAGCAAGACCAACTGAATGTGATTATTGTTGGAAAGTGGAAGATAATTCAGACCGTTTTTCGGATAGAATTTTTAAATCAGGTGAAAGTTGGTCTTATCCATTCATTAACGATATCATTAAATCTGATTGGAGAGAAGATTTTAATCCAAAATATGTAGAGGTTGCATTTTCAAATGCATGTAATTTTAAATGTTCATATTGTGGGCCAGCATATAGTTCAACTTGGATGGAAGAAATTGAAAAACATGGAGCATATCCAACATTGGATAATTTCAATTCTGTTGATTGGATGAAAAATGAAGATAAATTACCTATTCCTCATAAAGAACATAATCCATACGTTGATGCGTTTTGGAAATGGTGGCCTGATTTGTATAAAGATTTACATACTTTTAGAATTACTGGTGGTGAACCGTTGTTGTCGAAGGATACATGGGGTGTATTGGATTACATTATAAATCACCCAAATCCAAATACTGAATTAAAATTAGCAATTAATTCAAATTTAGGAGTTCCTGATAAATTAATAGATAAACTTATTGAAAAAATAAAAAGAATAGAGGATGAGGGTAGAGCAAAAGAAATTGTAATATTTACATCTACAGATACATGGGGTGAGCAAGCAGAATATATTCGTACTGGATTAGAATTCAATAAATTTTGGGATAACGTAAATAAAATTCTTACACAATGTCCAAGAACTATTGTAACATTTATGTCTACATATAATGCGTTAAGTGTTTTTAATTATGAACAATTAATTCATAATATTTACACATTAAAAGATGTATACGCATCTACTGATAGATACTGGAATTCTGCAGTGTTTTTAGATTCATCATATTTACGATATCCGTTACATCAGACGGTTCAAGTACTTCCATTTGATTACGCCAAATATATTACGGACCAAGCCAAATTAATTACATATTATGCGGCACCATCATTTGACCCAAAACATATTGGATATTCTGATGTTGAGGTTCAAAAAGTAAAAAGAATTTATGATTGGATGGTTTCTCCCCAGGATGCGGCACAACAAATGAAAAATAGATATAGTTTTTATCAATATTTTTCAAATCACGATAAGAGAAGAGGGACTGATTTTTGTAAAACATTTCCAGAATTAGAAGAATTTTATCACTTTTGTTCAACAATAAAAATATGAGTTTAAGAGTAAACAAAGATAATATATTTTTCGTTTTACCGGAAAGTAGATATTCGGTATCACGTAGAATAGACAAATATATGGATGAAGATTTTTCTTTATTTATTAAATTTAAAGTATACCCAGATTGTGTACTTAAAGATATACAAACTTTTGCTATTGCTAGAAATGGTATGCATTCTGGTATTTCAACATATAAAGATGAATTAGATAATATATCAATTTGCTTTACATATTGGCTTACAAAAGAAGTAAATGGTAAAAAAGAAGTGTATCCAAAACACATTTTTACTGGATTACTACCACATGAAGTTAATGAGTTTAACGAATATACTATGATTTGTGACCATTTTGTAGAACGAAACATTAAATGTTATAAAAATGGAGAATTAGTGGGGGTTATTAATTTTGAAGAAGGAGAAAAAGTTAGTTATGAGCACGCATTTTATTGGTTTGGATGTGGTAGTATGATTGGACCAGAAGAGCATCAGGCTATCGGAGACTTTGAATTTGAATTAGCATTTGTGTTAAATATTAAATTAAAAATTGACGAAATTCAAGATTTTGTTGATAATTTTAAAACCGATTACTCGCATGTTGTATATAATGGGTTGAGAAAACTAAATTATAACTACCCATTTAGAGATAATTTCGCATTCCTATGTGATTTTGATAATCACAACCGATATAAAATATGGGATGTTAGTTTTAGCGGAAACTATCCACAATTTTATATAGAAAAAAACATTTATTTCTAATGAAAATATTAATTACAGGAGGAGCAGGTTATTTAGGTTCGGTAATTGTAGACAAAATGTTGAAAGCTGGACATGAAGTTGTAGTTTTGGATAAATTATTATTCAATCAAACTTCTTTATTACAATATACATCCAATCCAAACTTTAAATTTATTTATGGAGATGTTCGGAATATAACTGAATTAGAGATATTGTGTAAAAATGCAGATGTTATTATCCCATTGGCGGCAATTGTAGGATTTCCTGCGTGTGCAGCTGACCCTAAATTGGCAAAAGAAATTAATTTTGACCAAATTGTTAATATTGTAAGATTTGCCAAAGATAAAAAGATTTTATATCCAAATACAAATAGTGGATATGGAGTTGGAGTTGGGCAAACGGAATGTACCGAAAAATCCCCACTTACTCCTATTTCAGTTTATGGGCAAACAAAGTGTGATGCTGAAAACTTTTTGAGAGAAAATACATCGGCGATTGCATTCCGTTTAGCAACTGTATTTGGAGTATCACCGAGAATGCGAACCGATTTATTAGTTAATGACTTTACTTATAAAGCAATTACAGATAAATACATTGTTGTATTTGAAAAGAATTTTAAACGAAACTTTATTCATGTTGAAGATGTGGCATCCTCATTCCTTTTTATGTTAGAAAATTACGATACATACAAAGGTGAAGTTTTCAATGTAGGGTTAAGTTCGGCAAATCTTTCAAAGCAAGAACTATTAGAAAAGATACAATCTCACGTGAGGGATT
>Ga0164292_10001527_pt1 | contig 18805 bp, 27 predicted proteins | sample GEODES117metaG_FD_111486 | JGI IMG/M metagenome (GOLD analysis project Ga0164292, IMG submission 111486) | Eutrophic lake water microbial communities from Lake Mendota, Wisconsin, USA - GEODES117 metaG | ecosystem: Environmental > Aquatic > Freshwater > Lake | place: USA: Lake Mendota...
CCGTTGAGTAGCTTGGCTATTGCGTAAGCGGTTAAGCCTTGGGACTCGGCTGCGTTGGCTACCGAGTCGCGTATCCAATCGTTTGGTTCGCTCATTAGCACGAGCACCCCGCATGCTTCCATTTTCCGTACGGAACAGCCGAGTCTTCGTCGTCACCGAAAAGATACAAATCGCTTACGCGATCGTAGTGAGTCAGGTCGTTATAAAAATCATCACACTCGAACTTCGTTCCGGAAAAGCACAGGCATCTACCATCCGGAGAGTTGTTCCGGTTGTGTGATGCAACTCGATAAACGTTGCATTCTCTAGCTTCCTCGCAAATTGGATGAGCTTCGACCAGCTCTTGGAATGTGTCGAAAACTTCTGTTCCTTGCGGATGAGTGATAATCAATTGACCAGAATAGCACTCATGTCCGTTGATTGTCTCTGTTCCGTCTGCCACGGTTATACTGTAGTTTTTTCCGGTAAATGTTGTCTTCATGTTCGTAGCTTTTTAATTAAAGGGTTCCATCGAGGAAAGACTGGAATTGCAACATTTGCTTTGCACCTTCCAGGGTAGTTGTCTGATCTGCATCCCATCCTTTGCTAATCAGGAATGCAACCATCTTTGGTAGGTCTTGGATTGTTGCGTTGTTGATTTCGTTGTTGCTCATTTTTCGTTTCCTTGTCTGCGTTGCTGCCGTCTGATGTAGTTACTATACCGTATCGGACTACGGTAGTCAACAGCTTTAGGAAAAGATTTTTGGAATTATTTTTGTAACAAAAACTGGCCTATTTTCGTTTCAGGATGTGCAGCTCTTTGATCGTTTTTCTCAGGATCGAATACTGGTGTCGGTTAAATCCGTTCGCATCGTCTGTAGAAGCGTCCTCTGGCTCCCAGCAATCGATTACGTAGGTGAGTCGAGTCTTTGCAGCTAGTCTGCCGAAGACGCGAAATGAAAGCGTTTGCGGGCCTTCAGCGTGGTCGAGGAATACGACTTCGATGATGTCTCCGATGTTTGGTGTGGCTTTCATGCTGATCTCACTGCTCCGTTTCGACTAACACGCATGTTGTGCACATCGAACGTCGAATCTTTGTAAACCTCGACAAATGCGAACCCGTGGTTCCAACGATTTACCCTAGCGTATTCTGGATTGAGATCGCACAAACAACCAGTAGACCAAACAAACGTTTCATCGTGCCAAAGGTTGGTGTCTGCGTGACCTGAAGTCTGGTGAGAATGGCCAACTAGAATAGTGTGATGCGTACGAAGAAAAGCACCTCGTGCTGGGTTGACTGGAGAAAAGATTCCACGGCCTAGTTCGTGTCCGTGTGCGATTGCAAGCTTGCCAGCAAGTACAACACGTTGATCCGTGACCAGTTCGATACCGTTCCTTTCGAACTCTAGAAGAGTGTCGATCTGTGCTGCTGGTATGTCGTAAATCTCAGGAGCACGATTCCATATGAAATGGTTCCATCGTTCTTCGTGGTTTCCTAGCTTGTAGACAATCCTGCAATCTCTACCAAACGTATCTCGAAGGAAATTAAGTGCTTCAATAATAGACTTTCTCTCTTCGGAAAATCGGCGTCGTTCGGGATGTTTTTGCCATCTTGAAATTTGGTAAAAATCTGCAAAGTCTCCGTTGATTAGTAGAACTGTGGGTTTGCGTTTTTTCAGCGTATTTACTGCGGAGTAAAGTGCTGACTCGGAGTGATACGGTATATGCGTGTCGCTGATAACACCTACCGTGCAATCACTTCCTAGATCGAATGGCAACCAAGATTCCGCAAGCGAAGGTGGGAGCTTCGGCTTAGTCCCAGCGTGACCTTTCGGCCTAGGTTGTGTCGCTTGCCGCTTGCTTCTCTTTCCGTAAGCGCCGCGGATCATTCGAATGAAACCTCTCGCCTGCTCGGCACTAGAGAAGCATTCAGGGTGATCGGTGCGAAGTTTCTTTGCCAATCCTAAATTAGAGTGGTCTGGATACTTTGCACATAACTCTTCGGCCAGGATTCTAGCTGCTGTTTTCGGTGGGGTCATTGTTGTTCATTCCTTTTGCGGGTTCCAGTTCCATAAATTGCAAGCTTCATTCCATTCGATCTCAGGCTTGCCTAGTTTTGCGTTGACTGCGTTGTGGACTTCCCATGTCCAGCGTTGCCAATCGTCAAAGCGTGGCGGATTGATTTCGAGTAGCTTTCTAAAATCTTGCTGGCAAGTGAAGCAGCCTGGAATTGATGCGACCCATTCTTCAAACGTCGTTTCGTATAATTGCTGCTTGTGAAGTTTCCTCCAGTGGTCGCGTTGACGATCTAGGATCGTCTCTTGCGAAATAGGCACGTAGCTTTGTTCGTCCTGCTCTCCGGTTTCCCTGTTTATAAATGTGCCAATACGCTCTAGCCTAGCAATCGTTTCCTCTCTGGTTAGATTGACGACCAAAGTATTTACTGGCATTACGACACATTCAGAGTAAGCGTAAACGGAATAGTAATCGTCACCGCTGGGGCTGTCCCGCAACCTGATCCAGTAGCTGAATTGAAAACATCCAAAGTAACGTCGCCTGTCAAAGCAATGATCGGAACACTGGAAATACGCTCAAGTGTGACTGCTGACGGAATAGAATCACAATCGTAGCATTCGGATTCCCAAGTAACTTGATACTGTCTTCTATTTGCTCGAAAACCTGTCAATGGATCGATGGTGACTCCAAATGTGCACGTCTGAAAGGGTTGAGTGCAAGCACATCCTCCATCCAAGCTGCCAAGTAAGCAAGCGAGATCCTCCATGTCTGATAACGTGGTGCAAACACCGGAAACGCATTGGTATCTGACTCTCTCAAATGCAAACAGCGCTGGATCATTGCTTTCGCAAAGTGGATCTGTCGGATTGTCTATCTGAGGGCAAAGCGATGCCGTGTCTAGCTGAGGCCAATCGCATGGTAATTGTGGAGTCACTGAAATTATATAGTCGTCAATGTCTCCGCAAGAATAAACCCAATCACCTACAATTTCTTGCGTTCCAGCATCGCAGTCTCTTTCAACTCGCTTGTATCGGTTAGAAGCTCGTTCGATCGCAGAAACGATTCTTGTTACCGAGTATATCACTACAACCACAAACTTAACTTGGTTTGTGCCGCAGGACGCAACAGCAGCAGAAGCGTAGGTTTGAACGTGGTGCCAAACTGCTACGCGAGAAGAGTAGGCTGAGCTTCTTTGCCAACCAACTGCCTTTAATCCACCATGACCGCCGCAGCTACTGCACAAACATCTTCCTGACAGGTTAGGTTCTGCAAAATCAACCCATCCTCCATTTTCTAAAGTATCGACAACCAAAAGGGGACTATCGTAAATGCAGTCATCACCAGCCCGTTCACATGTTTCTGAATCTACAGTCGCTGGATTAAATGTACCGGAAAACGATTTTCCAAAAACGGAAAAATCCCAATCCGATAAAACCCATCCTTCGTCGCAGAGGCATTGCGTTTGCGTTAGGCAATCACAGCATCCAGGAGTGTTCTTGGATTTCACCCGCACTCCTCCCAGATGCAAATCCAATCAGCGCCGATACGACAAAGCAGGATGTATTTATTAGTTCCTACTGTCGTTGTTGCCAAGTTGTAGAACGTTATCGCATCCGTTGTGCTGTTTATGTTTCGCGTCGAACCAGATGCATCAATCCATCTTGATGTCGCCGTGCCGGTTCCTAGAGTTGTTCCAGACCTGGCTGTTGCTCCTGCTGTCGTGTAAGCCAAGACGACTTCCGCATCACCATACGAACGCATGGCAGGATGCGGCGCTCCGGACGGCTCGTTAAAAACGAACCTCAGTATCTCGTCACTGTCCGCACGAGTGAACAGAACTAGCTCTTCGTCTTTGCTTGCCATTACGAAGGTAACCTGATAAAGCTGAAATCTATTTGCTGGTAGGGCACAAACTTTGAGGTGAGCGGGTTTGCGTTGCTAGCAAGTTTGTTTCCGTTCGTGTCTAGCTTGCCAACCATGCGATGGCTTCGAATATCGTCCAAATATGGCTTTAGTTTGTTTCCGTCTGCCGTATCGACATACTGGCTACCGACTTCCAAGAGTTCAACGTCCCATGTGTCTGGATCGTAGGAACAACGATAAGCAACTCGCCAAGCTGCGTAGCCACCGTAATAACCTAATCCGGCACTTGTCACGTTTAGCTTCAGCGTTCTCGCGTCTCGGCCTGCAAACTCCCCATCGTTTAGCTTGTCGTTCCTGTCCATAATGTCGTTGATGTCTTGTGCCGGATCTTCGAACTGGGTAAACGAGAAAGAACATAGCGTTTTGGTGGTTAGTATCGGCTCTTGGAACGGTTGCTTTGCAAAGTTGACTATCTTTTTGGGTGGGTCGCTAAAGTCTTCTTGGATGACAACCTGCTTGGTCTCAAACGAATCGACAACGAAAACAGGAATCCAAGTCGTTGGGTCTGGATCTGGAAAGTCTGGATCTCCACCCGATGGCGGTTTTTGCTCTTCTGTTCCTGATTCGAATTGACACGTAACGTCCCAGTAAAGTGGATTCTCTTTCTTACGCTTTGCATCCTTGGATGTGCAGCGTTGTTGGGTAAATCCGTAAACTAAACCAACAACTGGAAGGCCTGGAGTACCAAGCAGTATTTCTTCGCGTCCGACACTGGTTGAACTTGCAAGTACAAGAAAATTCCAAGTGCTTCGAAATACAAGTTTATTGCTGCTGATCGCGATCGCTCCAGAGCCTTCGCGTCTTTCCTGGCTGTTTACAATTTCGCTTGGCATTAAGCTGTCCTCCCTGCTATTCCGATCATCTGCGAGCTTTGAAAGGCTTCTAGTTGCTGTTGTTGAACCACTAGCTGCTCGCGTGCGATCTCTGCTTGCTCTTGTGCAATCTCTGCGGCTTCGTTGCGTTGGTTCATTAGGAACCGATACGCCTCAACGCTACCGGCTCTCAACGCTGGGGCAACCGCTGCGGCTATGTTGTTTGGATTGTCGTTCTTCAAATCAGACTTGAGTTTGTCGAAGTCTTTTTCAGCGTTACGAATACGATCCTTCGTTTGCGAATCTAACTTTTTGCGTTTTTCCGCATCCTCTGTAATGCTTTTTTCAAGTTCAAGCTTTTCTTGCAAGTCTCGCAGCTCGCTAGCTTGTTGTTCACTAAGTCCTTTTTTCAAGTTCTCTTGGTACTCTACTTCAGCAGTACCGAGTTGCAAAATATCTAGCTTTCGTTGAAGCTCTTGCTGCTCTTTTGTGTAGAGATCTAAAGCACTTTGCTTGGCTTTTTCTTCGTTCGCTATTCGCTGTAGTTCCTTCCGTTCCGTGTCCGCTTTAGCTGCCATGTTCTTTTCGCGGATGGCTTGCTCGGCTGGAGTCAGAACGTGTTTTAAAGCGTCCATTTGTCGCTCGCCCTCTCGCTTTCCAAGCCTTTCTAGGAAATCCTCAGACTTCGGACCGAATGAGCCACGGTTTGGATCGTCTATTAAGTCAGATACAAACGCAACCATTCCTTCAATACCTGCGGAGAAATTCGAAGCAGTAGCAGAAAGAAATCCACCCTGTCCTTTTCCGTCAGCTCCTGCATTCATTACTTCCATTAACGCTTTGGCTGCTGGTAGCAGATTCGTCCCAATCTCCGTTGCTAACAACTCCACATCCGATTTCATCTTGGCATATTGCCCGGCTGCACTATTCTTCAGCCGCTCATTCATTTCAAAGAATCGACCACCCTCGGACGTGGCAGACTTAAAAGCATCGGCAACCATTTCAGACGATATTGCACCGTTCTCCATTTGCTTTTTCAATTCAAGCATACTCGTACCAGTGGTTCGGCTGATTTCCTGCAACGGGTTAAAGCCTGCGTTCACCATCTGTAAGACTTCTTGCCCCATCAACCTTCCGTTCGCTTGCACTTGGCCAAAAGCTAAAGCTAGCGACTGGAATCGATCGGCATTGCCAATAGAAACTTCGCTCAGTGCTCGCAGTGCTGGCATGGTTTGTTCTGCGGCCAGTCCGTAGCCGACTAAAGTTTGTGCTGCTTTGGAAAAGTCTTGCCGACTTAGCGGAGAAGATCGATCTAAAGCGATGAATCCTTCGAAAAGAAATCTTGCTTTTTCGGCTGAGCCTGTCAGTACTTCTAGCGATATCTTATTGCTCTCGGCTGTAGCCGCTAACGACATGCTTGTCTGGATGCCACGGAACGCAACCGCAAGTCCTGCGTATTGTGCAAGAGTGCTCTTTAAATCAGCAACCATCGCATTGGTTTTTTGCTGTGGTGTTTGCTTGTACTTTTGGTTTAGATGTTCTAAGGCTTCCGCATGCCTTTTCGCGGACAATGCACCTGCGTTATGTGCACGCTCCAATATCGCAATGTCTCGGTTGTATCGATCGATAGGTGTAACTGAGTCTTGTACTATCCGACCAAGTTTTCTAAGTTCACCTGCAGAAAGATCGACTCCCCGAGTAATTTTCGACGCATCGAAACCGAGTGCGATGTTAGCCAGATTTATTGTTGTTGCCATTTGCTCTGACTACTGCTCCTAGCCCCAAAGTGGCCCCGAGTGATTCAAACTCTGTTTTAGTCGTCTTCTTGGTCCGCTTCGTCTTTTGAAGTTGCGGTTCTGGAAAGTATCTCGTTGGCATGTGTCTTTCAAACGTGCTCGGCTCAAACTTCGCTCCAACCTTCATTGCCTCTAGTTCGATTTGTCTTTCCAGTAAGCATTGCGTTTGCGCTGATTGCTTCCACGCTTCTCCAATTGGCTCAACTGCATCGAACGCCATCCAGAAGTCCAAAACGTGACTTGGCACTGTCTCCAGCCATGCCTGAACGTCTGCAATACCCCAAGCAAAGCAAAGTCTGGCAGCAAGCCTTAGCCTGCTGCCGGTTCGGAGTTTTTTACAAGCTCCTCAATGTCTCCTTCGTCGTATCCGCAATGATCCTGAGCAACGCCGTACAATGCTGATGTAATCTTTCCATCCATTGACATGACTGCATCGCAATCGGAATCAAGTAGCAGTCTGTCACCTGTCGAATCGACAAGCACACGACAAAGGAACAAAGCACGAGCTTTCTTGAAACTCATGCCTGCTTTTTTGTCTTGCAACTTGATTTCGTAGTCTGCCTTTTCCGCTTCGCTCATGCTTTGGATTCGGTACTCTTCTCCAAGTACCTTTACGTCCAAGTATCGCTTCGCTTTGAGTGCTAAAAACTTATCGCGGCTAATCATTATCCTGGTCGTCCTCTTCGTCGTCTGTGTAGTCGTCTTCACCTGCGGAATTGTCGATCTCTGGAGGCTCTACAATTTCCATTGGAGGCAAAACAGTTCGCTTGGTGATCGCTTCGCACTTGGTTACAAGCTCGCGAACTATATTGACTGGTTGATTCGTTACCAGCATCAATGGAATCTCTTCGTCGTGCGATAAATAACCGACAAGAACCCGGTTACCGTTAGCACCTGTCGCAAAGACTTGCCATTGATCGAATACGACAGTCTCGCCGTCGTATCGAATACCGCTATGCTGCTGTAGTTCAACTTTCATTCGATTATGCAGCAGTAAACGCTGGTCCTGTCATGCCGTCGAAAGTAATTTCGTAGCTGCACATCATTGCAGTGCCGCTTTCCGCGTCTGGATAGTTGACCGCTGTTACGATCGCAGTTCCAGAAAACGAACCAGCCGCAGGATAGGTGATAGTGAACGTACCAACAGATCCTAAAGAAATAGCCTGCCCAATGTGATAACATTCGACTGTCACCACTGGGTTATCGGCCAGGTCTTGCTTTTCAAGAGTCTTGTACGCAGTAGTGGAAAGATCGGTCGTGTCAAACGTCCCAATCTTCTCTTTGGCTCCGGTGACTTTCTTGACGAAAGTCGTTTGGCCCAAACCGGAAACCGTGGTTCCGTTTCCTACTGCTGGTGATGTTAAAGCTGGCATTATGCGGCCTCCAAATAGTGAACCATGAAATCGAAAGAAGTAATGTAACGATGCTGCTGATTGCCATCCGTTGGAGGATCGTTGTCGTAGTAGTCTCCGCTGTCGATCTCGACAGCTTGGATTGCAATTCCTTCAACAGTCCCTCGAAAAGCACAGATGCCAGAGTTGCGGATAGCATGTGCTATATCGTTCGCTTTATCTCTGCCACCGTTTGCTTTTTCCGCATAGCAATCAACTTGGATTCGAGAGTGTGCAAGCCTCATGCAGTCAAGTAGCGTGTGTTCGCGTAGCGTCGAAATCTTGTAGTAGCTGACGGCAGGCAATGCAGCACCTTGTGGGATAACGTCAGGATAAAAACGTGTTCCGATTAGTCCTGTTAGAGTTGCGTTTTCTAGCAACTTTGTTCGCAATGCTTTGCCAACGTCGCTTGCCATTATTCGCCGCTAATTACCTTAATTGTTCTGCTTGCTGCCTCTGCTGACCCGCTAACAACCTGCAAAAACTTGACGCCTTCGAATGCGACTCTATTGAGTGCGTGGTGTCTGCTTGTCGAGGTTGTAAGCGAGTAAAGCGTCGATTCGTAGTACAATGGAGTAAATGTGGAACCGTTGTCGGACACGTTGAACGTGATTGCCGTTCCAGTTAGTGCCGCTGGCGTAACGATTGCTACAGGTATGCGATTGTTTTCCAACGAAAGCGTTGTCGATACTGTTCCGCTGGTTGCGATCGTGACGTTGCCGATTCGTAAATTCTTAGCCATTGCCAAGTTCCTTTATTTCTTTCGCAAGCTGTTCGTTGCCTGCTGTGATTTGTTGTGTTCTAGTCTCGTCGAAAGCTTTCTGCATGAAGCGTTCACTCGGATTGATTCGCTTTATCTTGCTGGTTTTCTTTCCCCAGTAGACTATTTTTCGCTTGTCGCCTGCTTCGTAGTTCTGTTTGTTGGCTCGTGGATACTTACCTCCGACGATCATCAATCCACCGCGTTCGGTTTTGATGAACTTCATGGCGATATACTTGCCTGAGTCCTCTTGGTAAGCAGCGTTGTCTTTGTATTTCTTACTCCACTTCTTTCTCGTTCCGCTTCGTCTGGAGCTTGGTGCAATAGACTTGGCTCGTTCTATCACTGGCTTTGCCATTGCCTTCAAGACTCTTTCCGCTGGTCCAATCCTCATCAATAGAGGAATTTTCAAAAGCTTCTGAATCTGTGCTTCGTCAAAATTGATTTGTATTTCTAGTGTCATGCTGTTGTGGTCACCAGTATTTCTAGTTCGCGTCGCATAACACCAATTGGGTTGATGTGGGTAATTCCGTAAATACGTCCTTCGAATAGGATTCGCATCTTGGTTGTGTAGCCTTCCCGGCTGTTGACTTTGAATATCGCTTTCGTCTGTGCTTCAAGCTGTCTTCCGCGAATCGTTTCAATACCACTCAACGACGTAAACTCCGCAGGCTCACCGCACCGAAAGTTAGTCCATTCGATTCGAGATTCTCCTGTTGCGTCCTGCGTCTCTACGGGTGTTTCGAAGTCTATTCTGTGCCGTTTGTTCGCTGCGTTGCTCACGGATATGTACTCCGTTGCAGTTTACTAATCAAACGACCGTAGGAACGAAATTCAGACTCTTTTTGAGGGTCGCGAGCCAGAAAGTAATTTTCCACCAAGAGCAAAACAGCTTTTTGCACAATTGCAGGAACGTTGCTGTAGCCGCAAACGTAAACTATCCTCCAAGCGTCCCAACGTGCCTGGGCGACAGGCCAAAGCTCATTGTATTTGAGTTGTATTTTCCTGTTCGCAACATCCAAACCGTAAATCGTAGTTGGAAGAGTTGTCAGCAATCCGTTGGTGTCGTAATACTCGATCGATGTTATCGACTGAACTGGTGACTTGTGAAGCTGCAAGCCGTCTATCATCGCATCGGTTTTTAGCTCCCAGGTTTGTGGACATATAGCAATGTCGCAATCGCTCTCAACTTCTTGCCTAGCTTGCGAGATTAGATCAAGTAAATGAGAATCGTGCGACGGATCGCCAAGTGCGATTTCCACGCATTCTTTCACTTGATCTAAAAGTACTGGCTCTATCGTTGGACCAGTCAGCAAGGTAGGACGGTAGTTGTTCACTTTTGCTTTCGCGGTTTCTGACGCTGTTGCTGTTCTCGATCATCAGTTGATTCTGACGCGATTCCGCGTTGAATCATGATTTCCGCTTGCCCTGCCTGGACGCCTACCAGCCGAAAACCGATTGGCAGGCCATTCCACATTTGCAGTAAAACCAAATCCATTAGAGGACTCGGCAAACGTCGCCATCAGCCATCGTTGCGGATGTTGCTGGAGAAAGGTGTGCTTTCGTCAAGATTGCAACAGCAGCAATGAATCCACCTGTCGAACCATCTCCAAACGTAGCCACGACTCGAAGAAATGGATTCTTTCCTCGCATGTCGATTTGAAAAACGCAGGTTTGGTTGTCATCGGTCGCCGATGGCAAAGCAAGCGTAGTTCCGTCTGGTGAAGTTCCACCGGCAAAAGTCGCTCCAGTGATATCTGCGTAAACACCACCGCTTGTCGCTGAAGCCTCGACCTTCAGTGCTGTCAGAGCAATGTCAGTTGCTCCGAGCTGCACAACAATCGTGCAGTAATCGAAGTCTCTTGCGTCAATTACTACTTGCGTAGCACTAGCGTTGTCAATAATTGCCGCAGGGCTGATCGCCCTGACGTATTTAGCCTGTTGCATCAAATTCATGTTTTGTTTCCTATTGTTTGTTTTTCAAAAGAATTGAACCGCTACCAATTAGGAAGCAGAAACGAGCGACACCATTGGACCAGCTACGGAAGCCGTTCCACGTTCATGTACAGCTATGTCGTATCGTAAAGTCGATCTAATGGCAGTTTGATCAAATTCGAAGTATCGAGAAGAGTCCGCTGCTATTGTCACGCCACGTCGATTGCCCTTGGTTGCTGCCATAGACAGGTCACCAAAGTAAGCGAACTTCGTTGAGGCTCCGACTGTTGCTGGCAAGCATTGTGCAAAAGTCACTGGGTAACCCATGAACTGCATTACAGGACCGTTGCCGAGATCGGAAACATTGTTTCCACCTGCTGCAAGCTGTAAGCGTGCCATGACGTTCCAGTAAACGGCACTATGAACAAACCAACGTGGCTGGATACCTGGGAATTGCGGAATTTTAGAAACGGCATCTTGGAAGACTGCAATTGTCAAGCTGGCTGCTGTGTTTTGCGAAGCTGCTGCGGTCGCAACTGAACCAGCAAGCAACGCATTAGCAACACCAACAATTCCGTTGTGGGTTGTCGTGCCATCTCCTAGGAAACCAGCTTGGTCTTCCTTGACTGCGTGAGCGTATGCAATTTCGTTAGCCAAGAAATCGGCTACTGCGATGATTGCATCTTCGCTTAGCTCGCTGCTGATCCGTGTCAGCGTGCCCCACTTCTTAGCGGTCAAGCTAATCTGATTCATGGTGGCATCGGAGTCGGTGATTTGCTGAGCTTCGGTGACTGCGTAGGCAGTCAATCCACTGAGTCTTCTAGGACCGATCCACTGGTCAGAGGTCATCGGAACATTGCGAACGTATTGACTAAATACGCCAAATGACTCTTTTAGATTAACGATTGCCGATTCGAATTGCGGAATCACCAAAACACCGCCGAGCAAGTCGTTGTTTTCGCCCATTGCATTGGTGATCAGACCATGCTCGCGGCACCATTGCCGAGAAGCTTGATCGCCTCCGATCGTTGCCATCAAGAACCGACCAGATGCGTAAGCGTCTGCTTCAGCATTTACACCTTTGAACGCTGTCAGACGGTTTCCTCCGCGTGCTCTTGCTGGCACTCGAATAACTCGTTCTGGTTCGCTAAAACCGTGGTGAGAGTTTTCGATATGCTCATCAAGTCTTGGAGACATACGAGCTGTCGCACGGTCTAGAACTGCTAGACGCTGTTCCATTGTGGAAACTTCTTCGCCAATCTGGTCAAGCAATCCGCCCTTGGCTGTGATTGCTTCTAGACGTGCCTTTTCTTCGGCTGTCTCAACTCGGTTTTCCTTAGTTGTGATGTTGTCGATTGCTTCGACTTCTGCAACAAGGTTCGAGATTTCGGCACGCTTTGCAGCGATCAGTTTTTTCAAATTCATCTGGTTTGCCTTTGCAAATTGCTGGCATACCAAACGAAAATAGCGGCTGGTGATGCCAGCGTGGAACGAAACATAAAGTAACGTTCGACGCCTGCCATCCACTGCCGCTAACGAGTTGCAATCAGATAACTGAGTCGATTAAATTTTTGCGGGATTTCTCCCAATTCAACAAATACTAAGCTAAGTGTTTTACTAAGTCAAGCATTTGGCTCGAACGTATGGCCCTCTCTCCTTGCGCACTGCAGTTTGAACCAAAGATGCTGGTGGATTCTTGAACCAGCTAGCCAACGTTGCCTTAGCCTGCGTTGCCCCACCTGTCGCAGTCGATAGCCCTGCCGCAACCGCTTCCGGTCCTGTGTACCAAGTTTCCGCATCAAGCAACGCCATCACGTTCGTTTCGGTTGGCATGTATTCGGAATAAATCTCCACAAGCGAACGATCGTAAGTTTCTAGAGTGTCGGCAGTCTTTCGTAGCTGCGTTGCATTTCCAAGATCGACCGTCAACGCTCTGTGAATCATCCAACGACCACCTGCCGATGTCGTCCGAGTCTCTCCAGCTAACGCTATAACGCTTGCAGCACTTGCGGCCAGTGCGTCAACGTGTGTGTCCACGCCTGGCTTGTGTCGTTTTAGTGCGTTGTAGATTGCTATACCTTCGTCAGCGACTCCACCAGGAGAATTTATGCGAACGATTGCACGTTTTTTTCCAATCGATGCAAGAGCCTCAATAACTTCCATTGAAGTAAAGGAATCTTCAAACCAGGATGCACCAACAGCACCATAAAGAAAAAGTTCTCCAGTCGATTGATTTACGGCAAGCATTCTTCATGTTCCTTGTTGTTTTTTACAGAAAAAACACGGTTTTCCCAAGATTCTACACAGTTTTCTAGCGTTTTTCGGAAGTCTTCTGGCTTTGAATTCGTTGCTTCCAAAAGAAGTCTCTTAGATTCTTCGCAATGCGTTTGGGATGAGTCGCGATCGAGCCCAAGCTCCTCCATTTTGTCACCAAGCGTTTTTTCCCAGTCACAATACCAATTCTCCATCCACGTGAGAAAATTCTTGTCGTCTGCGTGCTGCAAAACACGCTTTGACTCGACGCGAATCATGTGACGAAGCTGTGATTCTATAGCTGCCTCAGCTCTGTCGTCAGACTGGCTAGATTCACGTGAAGAAGTGTTAGGGTTTTCGTACTCGTCCCCACCATCCACCGGATTCATATCGAAGTAGCTTCTAGCCTCATTTCGACTGATAACGGTTGCTGTTATTAGCTTTGAGACAAACTCCGCAGTTGCAGACTTGTCGGAACGAAGCAAAGCACCGTCGTTGAACTTGTGGTAAAAGCCCCTAGAACGTTCTGATTCCGTCAGTAGCTTCATGTTTGCTTGCTCCTCATACTGCGTAAGCCACGCGCCAAGGCAGTTCATCAAGTAAGACAAAACCTTTTGTTCCAGCGAGTTGTAAGAAACGCTGTTATCGTCTCCGAGTATCGTTTCTAGGCCTAGCCATAAAGCGACCTGCTGACGAGTAAATTTTCTGTTTTCTAAAAGTTGAGCGTCCGCGTTACTCATTGCTAGAACATTCGCTTTTATTCCTTCACGAAGTAAACCTGTTTTGCCTGCGTTTGAGTCCCCGTCGTGTGCGTTCCTAAACTGCTCTAGAAACTCTTTTGCTTTAGCCTCTTCTCGGAATGCACCTGGAGGAGCTTCTAGCATCAAGCCGCCTGCGTAGCCTTTTTTAAGTTGCTTTAGTGAATGGTTATCGCTTGCGGTGTCGATCCCTAAAGTGCTTGCGGCTAGCTGGACAATTGAAACACCCGTAAAACCGTCTAAAGTAAATCCCATCGTATGAAACACGTTGGAGTCTTCTAAAACAACAGTATCCTCTGGATTTTCTCGCATGTCGTTCAGCAAATCAAAACGCTCGTCTCTATGTGGTTTTGTAAAGTGAAGTTTTAGTCCTTCACTCATGACTGTAAGTGTTCTGTCTGGGATCAATGGGATTAGCTCGACAGGAACTCCATTTACGCGGTGTATGTAAGCTCTAGCATTTCCCCAAAGCAGTGCATGGTTTAAGTGTTGCTGCTTGTAGATTAATGGTGACTGGTAAGCGTTTGGCCTATCCTTCAGAAGTTTATGCGAAGGATGGTTGAGTTGTACTGTCGTTGACCTGTTTTGTTTTCTGTAAAGGGAACATGGCAGCATCGAAAAGTTGTTACTGATCTTGCGAACTCCGTAGAAAAACGCTGCGCTAGTCAACGCTTTATTGACAGTCATTGCTGACTCGTCGCTACTCTTAAACATATCCCAAAACCAACGTAGTGGCTGCATCATATCAAAAACATGCTCCCCGTACTGCGTGTAGGTGCCAGTTGACAGACGCGAAACGCCATAACAATAGCGACTATCATGTCAATTTTATCATTGGAGTTTCCTTTGTCGAATCTCCATTTTCCATCTGCATCGGCCACGATGATTGCATTGCACGCCATCCACGACAAAACAGGATGACCATCATGCTTAATCAGTCCAATCTTTAGCAAGTGCAAGAACTCGCGTATTGGCTCGTTAAACATATAAGCCTTTTGAGCCATCGAAACAGCTTGAAATCCTTCCGATATAATCTCTTCCGCCAGTAACTTTGCGTTACTCGGATCGTATGCGGCTGTAGTTATCCCAAAATCTTCCATATCTCTCAGGATATCAGTACGCATTTTTATTAACGGTTGCTGGTGCGAATGCATCTTGTCGCCATAAATCCAGCTAGCAAAAGGTTCCGCTGTTAGGTCTCGCAATGTGTCAGACGCTATGTAAGCCTTTGCCTTTATCTCATATCGATAAACAGGAACGACTTTTTCGCCATCCTTTTCGTCGATGATCGTTTCTTCTCCAACCAAGAAGCGTGCACACGTGCCGAACGCAGCAAAATCGTCTCTAGCTCCAACGTCGATTCCTAATCCTATTGCGTCCGCTAGTTTCCAATCGGACAAAACGTCCTTGGCGGCGTCCCACGTATCTTTTTCGATAGCACGCTGCGAAGAACTTGTAATTCTCTGCATGTGCTTAGACAAAAATGTCTTCTTAAAACTCGGCTTGTTTTTTGCGTCTGTCGCTTGCTGTTGCAAGTAGTCTAAAGAAACCGAGATTCCTAGATTCGGATTTGCTTTTATCCAGCAATTTTCATCAAACGGATCGTCTTCGTCATCGATTGCAGCGATGAACACAAACTTAGATTCATCGACTACGCTACCAAGTGAGATCGACTTGCATAGTTGCAACGTCTCTAGCCAAATTTCGCTTTGATCGTCTCCGAATGTCGTGATCTCAATCTGCAGAGGTTGCGTTCTCGAAGCTGAACCCGTCACCATCGTGTCATAGTATTTCCGGTGCTGCTTGCGCCATGCGTGCAACTCGTCAAAGATTACATAGTGAGGGTTTGGACCGTCCAAAGGCTTGTCGCTTGCTGTCGTGCAGCAAAAGGAGTTAGTTTCTGGCACAAAAAGCCTGTTTATATGGCTTTTTACCATGCCTTTTAGCGAGTCGTTCGAGGTTCTCATTCGAACAGCTTCGTCGAATACACACTTCGCTTGGTCTTTCTTTGTGGCAGCGATGTAGATTTCGCTACCTGGCTCGCGATCCATTACCAAACCTATCAACGCAAAACCAGCAGCAAGCGTACTTTTCCCGTTCTTCCTACCGAAACTCAGATGAGCATAACGAAATCTTCTCGTGTCGTCTGCTGTTCGCTTCCATCCGTAGATACTCCATACGATGAATAGTTGCCAAGGTTCTAAGTGAAAAGGATGGCCAGCGAACTTACTGCCCTTCGAATGACGCAAGGCCATAGGAAAGAAGTTGCAAATATCCTCCGCTTCGACTTCATCGAAGTAGTACGGAAAATCCTCGTTGCCGATTCGCTCCAAGTCCTTTAGGTGACGTTCACATGCCGCGATTGCCAACTTACCAGCCACGACCGTACCATCGAGGACATCCTCAATGTACTTGTGTATTCTTTGCTTAGTTGGAGTCGTGCAAATCATAATCAGTTAGGTTTTGGACCCATCCTTCGAAGTAGCATTTCGGCAAACGGGTCTAGTTCTTTCTTGCCACCGACGGCAACAATCTTCGATTTGCTTGCAGGAGTAAGCCCGAACTCTGTCAACTCTTTTAGAAATCGGTTTGCGTGCATGTGTAGTTGAGTTGCTTCCGGCTTCGTAATCGGTCCTCCTGTCGCCCCAACCGTTGCTACATTGCCTTCCTTACATTCTGAGTAAAGCCACATCAACTGTGCCCAGTCTAGAGCGTGCATAGTAAGCAAAGGAGCACAAGCCGTCGTTAGAACTCCTGCGTCACCAAGGATCGTGCAGCACCAATTCCAATACCAAGCGGCGTCTTTGTTTTCAGACACAATCTCAGGCATTTCCGGAGCCCCCTGGACATACTTCGGCATATCCTTAGGTCTGCGTTGCGGATCTTTTACGTACGCTCCAGAGGCTTCTAATACTGCGGGATCTTTTCTAGGTCTTGCCACTACGATAGTCCTTCATTTAATGCTTCAACGTAGTGTTGATTGCTCCACTGCTTAACCTCTATTCCCGCCATCGCATCACCTTCTAAAAGATCATGGCACGGCACACAGACAGCTAGCCAATTGTCGAAGTTCATCCGCCTGGATTCGTCGTCTTTTACTGCAATTATGTGGTGCATGTGCTCGCTTATGTTTGCCGACTCGACTCCAACTACCATCATGCACCTTTCGCAAAGTGGGTAGTTTGTTCGATGTCGTTCGCTCGCTGCTCTGTGATCCGATCCATAACCTCTTTCCTTCGTCTTCCTTGTTTCTGGCTTGCAGTTCTTGCAACTCTCGCCGTTTTTCAAAACTTTTCCACACTTACAAAACCTCAAAAATTAAAACTCCCCGTTTTGCGGACATATACGGAAGTGGGCAAAGCGGTCGCTGTGTTAAAATCGCTGTACATTTTCACCACCCCCCGTACTGTGTCCTGAGTGTTCGCCGCCTTCGGTCGCGGGCTAAAATAGCCACCCTTTAGGGGGAACCAAGACCTATGGGGCATCAACTGTTCCACAATGCGACTCGTTTGCACATAGCAACGAATGACTCTTGGCTCATTGAACCCTTAGCTCTGCAACACCTCGCGATTGGTCCTGTCTTTTGCATGGAATTACCTTTTGCCATGGACTAGGAAGCGACATAAGCTTCATCTCTGCTTGAGTCTTTAGTTAGCTCAGCAAGCCTTTCGCTAGTCACGACACCAGCTCGCAACAGATAGCCAACCATTTGCTCGAACTCTGTTGATTCGAAGACGACTGGCCAATCGTTTGCTTTGTAAGCTGCAATCGTTTGACCTATAGCACGCACTTGAGCATCAGACGAGGACACAAACACCAGCAGTTCGTCTTTCGTGAGGCGGTTATAGAATGCAGTCGCATCAATAATACGAGGATTGAAAGGTAATCCTTTAATCAGCAATTCAATGCGTGCGTTGGCTGCTGCAAGTTCAGCAACTAATGTATCGTTTTGGATCTGCAATTGGTTAGAAAACAACGCCCCAAACTCAGCAAAGCCTTCCGGTTCCACTGAAGTAAGCTCATTTTTCCAGAAAACGCCATCGACGAAAAACGACTCTTCGAAAGTAGCCCCTTTAACTTCTGTTCCGTTATCGTTCCACACTGCTAGAAATTGTCTTGGTTGTCTTGTGATTGCCATTTGTTATACGGCTGCTGCCGTCCCTTCGTAGTACCATGCTGAACCGTTAGAAAAAACTGTACGATAGGCCACAGTAGCCGAATCGCTGACTTGATACCTCTGGCCTATGCTCGAAGCAGCACTAGGCAAAGTTGCTATTGTCCGTATTGCCAACACCACAGCCCCAAAAAACGAAGCTGATTCCGCGACTACAAGCCGAGAATATATTTCTGTCGCTGCTACTGCATTAGATGATCCAGGAGTCAACAGCATGTGCTGCCTAGAGTTTACTACGTCCCTAAAATTTAATGCCTGCCCAACTCCATCGAGTTTATAAACTAACCACTGAGGCACACCGACATTTGCTCCACCTACGTCTGCAATTTGAACGCCGTAGCGACACGTTATTGCGTCTTTGGCTATTACTTGGCTTTCGCAAGTGAGGATCTGACGAAGCTCGAACGGCCCATAAAAGATCGTATTTGAGGCCAGGTTAGTAGCCCCTTCGGAAAAGGTTGCATGAATACGACTGTTGACATCATCCCTTAGTATTAGCGATCCGACTCCATCGTTTTTGTAGATCGACCAGGCTCCAACACCTGATACCTGGTCTGCGATAATTACTCCGTATTCAATTGTTTGTGCCGCTGCGAATGTGTTCGCTGTCGCTAAACTAGGCGTAGCATACGCCAACGCATTCCAAGCCGTCACCCCATCCCCGACCTTCATCTGCTTCGTCGTACTGTCGTAGCCGATTTCCCCGTCCGCAAGTATCGGATTAGCTGCACTCCACTGTGCAGAGCTACCTCGTCGTGATTGAATTGTATCTTTTACTGGCATGGTTTTACCTGACTTATTTTTCTGCTCATTCCCAAACACCTCCAACCTTAACGAACGGTGTCGCACTCTTCCAAGTGCCAGTTACCTTCACAAAAGTTATCGCATCTTTCCATTCACCAGCAACCTTCAACCTAAAGCCACCTAGATCCACATTGCCACTGACCAACGTAGCAGACGCAAGCTGAACAGATAGCGAACCAGTAGCACCGTTTGCGACTGTACCAG
>Ga0164292_10001528_pt1 | contig 18794 bp, 14 predicted proteins | sample GEODES117metaG_FD_111486 | JGI IMG/M metagenome (GOLD analysis project Ga0164292, IMG submission 111486) | Eutrophic lake water microbial communities from Lake Mendota, Wisconsin, USA - GEODES117 metaG | ecosystem: Environmental > Aquatic > Freshwater > Lake | place: USA: Lake Mendota...
GGTGGTGGAAGAGGAGGCGGAGGTGCTGGTTCTTTAGGTTCTGGCGGTGGTGGAGGAATTGTAAATACATGGGCTGGTGGATTGAATTACAAAGATGTATGGGGTAAGAAAACCAATATTTCTGGAAGTTATTTTTACAACGATCAAAAAACGTATCGAGATCAAAATAGCTTTACCCAAAATTTAATACCTGGGGCAGCAGATTCTTCTATTTTTAATACCCAAACTCAAAACTCAATCACACAAAATCAAAATCATCGAATCAATTTCAATATTGAGCATCAATTTGATTCTGCTAATTCTTTGATTATTCGACCTAATGTTAGTTTTCAACATACCGACTCACAATCCGATGTAATAACATCTTCCACAAAGGGGTCTTCAAAACCCTTGAATAATTCAGTAGCAACTACTGATCGAGTAAGTGATGGGATTAATGCCAGTATAGAAGCTACATTTAGGCACCGTTTTAAGAAAAAAGGAAGAACCTATTCTATTGCATTTAATCCAAGTCAAAATACCAACGATGGCAACACATCCAACTATTCTATTAATAATTATTTCAATAGACCAGTAGCTACTGCTGATACCATTAATCAACGTGGTATTACCAATAGAGATGCAAATACTTTTAGTACAACTTTATCTTACACGGAGCCAATTGGGAAAAATCAAATTTTAGAATTTAATTATAATTACAACAACAACGTTAACAACTCAGGAACAAAAACATTTGCCTATAACAAATTGAACGGACAATATGATATTGTGGTGCCTGGTTTAACCAATGTATTTGAAAATACGTTTAATTCAAATCGATTTACTTTGAATTACCGCATACAAAATGCTAAATACAATTTAAGTATTGGATCTGGTGTTCAAACGGGTGATTTGGTTTCAAAGAATGTTACAAGAGATAGTTCGATCCTTCAAAATTTTGTGAACTTCTTTCCTACCATGAATTTCAGGTATGATTTTACCAAAACTAAAAACCTAAGAATTTTTTATAATGGAAGAACAGCTCAGCCTAGTGCTGCTCAATTACAGCCTGTAATTGATAATTCTAATCCTTTGAATATCAGAACAGGTAATCCTTCATTAAAACAACAGTTCATTCATACTTTCAGAATCTTGTATAATTCTTTCGACTTATTTTCTCAGAAGCTCATTTTTGCTACCATCAATGCTAGCTTTATAGATAATGATATTCAAAACTCTACCGTATTTCTACCCAATGGAGCTCAAGTAACAGCACCAGTGAATTTAAGTGGAACCTATAACGTGAATGGTATTTTTAACTATGGCTTTCCATTAAAGAAACCAAAAAGCAATGTCAATTTAACGTTGAATTTATCCAAATCTCAAAGCCAAACTTTAGTAAACAATCAAAGCAACTATACTCGAAATACCATAGCGGGTTTTAATGCAGGATGGACAACCAATTTGAAAGATAATTTCGATATGAATTTCTCTTCTAATTCTACCTTTAACTTTGCACGATATACTTTACAGCCAGAACAGAATGGAGATTTCTTTACTCAATCATTTACTGTTGAGCCTACTTATTTCACCAAAAGCGGATGGGTAATTTCAACAGATTTTAGTTATGTAAAAAATGCAGGAAGAGCTGATGGATTTAATACCAGCATTCCTTTATGGAGTGCAAGTATTGCCAAGCAATTATTCAAGAAAAAAGAAGGCGAGATTAAATTCTATGTATTCGATTTGTTGAATCAAAATGTGAGTATTGCTAGAAATATTACTGGCAACACCATTCAAGACGTTTCAACTCGAGTGCTAACCAGGTATTTTATGGTAAGTTTTACCTACAATCTTCGCAGGTTTGGAGCCCAAGGCCAACAACAAAGAAATCCAATGGGTGATATGTTTAGAGGTATGCGTCCGCCAGGAACCATGGGTGGAATGAATAGGAATTTCAGACAGTAGAAATCCTTGTTCATCAAATCTTAGCCTATTTTTCATTATTTATAAGCACAAATACCGAAGAGATTCGTAAATTTGCAGTCTATCAATGATTAAGAGATTCAATTCATACAATGTATTTAAGGTATTTGGAGCATTTTCAAATGAGCCAAATAGTACTCCTTTTGTCCTTTTGCCGCTACCTCGACGCGGTTTCTGATAGGACGAGCAACTGGCACTTGCCCCTATCAGTGAAAATTTCCCCGAAATAGTTTGGCAGTAGTTTCTTGTTCATTTTAATTTTCAGTACGTTGGATCAGCAAATAAATGTTCGTGTAGCAAATAGTAATGATAAGCAATATGCATCTATCATCACCGATGAAATGGAGGCTTCTGCAAAAGCCAGAGGTACCGGTATAGCAAAAAGAAGTCCTGATTATGTTGCCCAAAAAATGGAAGAGGGAAAAGCAGTGATTGCTTTAGACTCAAATGGAGGATGGATTGGATTCTGTTATATTGAAGTATGGGGACATGAACAGTTTGTTGCCAATAGCGGATTAATAGTTTCACCTGCATATAGAAAAAGTGGAGTGGCAAAACAAATCAAACAAACCATCTTCGATCTTTCCAGAAAAAAATACCCTAACGCAAAAATTTTCGGTTTAACAACTGGATTGGCAGTGATGAAAATCAACAGTGATCTAGGATACGAACCAGTTACCTATAGCGAATTAACAGACGATGAAGAATTTTGGGCTGGATGTAAGAGCTGCGTGAATTATGATATTTTAATGAGCAAGGATAGAAAAATATGCATGTGTACTGCAATGTTATACGATCCTGCCGATCATTTTGAGCCCGCAGAAACCTCTGCGGAGTTTAAACAAAATTCTAAGTTGTATGAACGGTTTATGAAAATCAAGCAAAGCAAGCTGATGAATTTCTTTAAAAAGAAATCATTGGTTAATATTTTTTTCAATTTCTAATTGTATAATAATGCAAGCAAAAAAATTGGTCTTAGGGTTTAGCGGTGGATTAGATACTACTTATTGTGCCTTGTATTTGTCGCAGGATAAAGGATATGAAGTTCATAGTGTAATCGTTAATACAGGTGGGTTTAGTGAATCTGAGTTGGTTCAGGTAGAAAAACATGCTTATGCTTTAGGTGTAAAAACACATACAACCATCAATGCAGTTCAAGGGTATTATGATCGTATACTTAAATACTTAATCTTCGGAAATGTATTAAAAAACAACACTTACCCTTTGAGTGTTAGTGCCGAAAGATTGAGTCAGGCAGTACATATTGCAGAACATGCACAAAAATTAGGCGCTACTGCAGTTGCTCATGGAAGTACTGGTGCTGGAAATGACCAAGTACGTTTTGATATGATTTTTAATATCATGATTCCTGGAGTAGAAATTATTACTCCAATCAGAGACCTGAAATTAAGTAGAGAAGAAGAGATTGCTTATTTAAAAGCAAAAGGAGTTGAAATGAATTTTGAAAAAGCAGCATATTCTATTAACAAGGGATTATGGGGCACAAGTGTAGGCGGAAAAGAAACCCTACATTCTAAAGGATTGTTGCCAGAGTCTGCATGGCCTACCCAGGTTTCTAAAACGGAACCAGAAGAAATGGTGATCAGTTTTGAGAAGGGAGAAATAAAGAAAGTAAACGGACAATTCTTTGATCATCCTTCCACAGCAATTCAATTTATTCAATCGATTGCAAGTGCATTTGGAATTGGAAGAGATATACATGTGGGAGATACCATTATTGGAATAAAAGGCAGAGTAGGTTTTGAAGCTGCCGCTCCGATGGTTATATTAAAAGCCCATCATGCTTTAGAAAAACATGTCTTGACCAAATGGCAATTGAGCTGGAAAGATCAGTTATCGCAGTTTTATGGTAACTGGTTACACGAAGGCCAAATACTAGATCCTGTGATGCGTGATATCGAAGCTTATTTAATACAATCTCAAACTCAAGTTACTGGTGATGTGTTTATTCAATTAATGCCTTATCGTTTTCAAATTATAGGCATTGAATCGGCATATGATTTAATGAGCAGTAAGTTTGGAAAATATGGAGAAATGAATACAGGCTGGACTGGAGAAGATGTTAGAGGGTTTTCGAAAATATTTGGTAATCAAACTGCTATCTTTCATAATATTAAATCTGCTGCAAATGATTAAGGCGGGCATAATCGGTGGAGCTGGGTATACAGGTGGAGAATTGATTCGTTTATTGATCAATCATCCTTCGGTAGACTTATGCTTTGTACATAGTAGTAGCAATGCAGGAAATTTTTTATACAAAGTTCATGCAGATTTAATTGGTGAAACCAATTTACAATTCACCAATGTGATCGATCAGGATATTGATGTATTGTTTCTTTGCGTTGGTCATGGTGATGCAAAAAAATATTTGAATGAAAATGAAATTGCCGACAGCATCAAAATAATTGACCTTTCACAAGATTTCAGGTTATCCAGTAATGCACAAATAGGCAAAAGAACTTTTGTTTATGGCTTACCAGAAATGAATATGGATGCAATCAAAACTGCCAATCATATTGCCAATCCTGGTTGTTTTGCAACTGCTATTCAGTTGGGTTTATTACCACTTGCATCAATTGGAGTGCTATGCGATGTATATACTACAGGAATTACTGGATCTACAGGTGCAGGCCAGTCGCTAAGCAGTACTTCGCATTTTAGCTGGAGGGCCAATAATATTCAAGCGTATAAATCATTGGCGCATCAGCATATTTATGAAATAACCCAATCAATCAATCAATTACAAAAAGATGATCCATTGTCTGCATCAGGCGAAGGAAGGGGCGTGAGGTTTGTGCCTTGGCGCGGAGATTTTACAAGAGGTATTTATGTAAGTTCTATCATAGATTGTGGTTTGCCATTAGAAGAAATAAAAAATGTATATAAGGCATTTTATCAAAATGCTGCTTTTACTTATTTGAGTGATTCAATGATAGATTTAAAGCAAGTGGTGAATACCAACAAGTGTTTGATTCATATAGAAAAGCAAGGGGATCAATTAGTGGTTCATACTGCCATCGATAATTTATTAAAAGGGGCTAGCGGTCAAGCTGTTCAAAACATGAATCTTTTATTTGGCTTATCAGAAAAAGAAGGGTTACAATTAAAAGCCAATTATTTTTAAAACAGTGTTATGAAATTATTTGATGTATATCCTTTAAATAATATTGCCATTACTAAGGCTTTGGGTGCTTATGTTTGGGACGACAAGGGAGTTCAATATCTAGATATGTATGGCGGACATGCAGTAATTAGTATTGGACATACCCATCCACATTGGGTAAAACGAATTGAAGAACAATTAGAAAAAATAGCCTTCTATTCTAATTCAATCATTATTCCACTACAACAACAATTAGCGGATAAATTAGCTTCTGTTAGCGGAAAAAATGATTTTCAACTTTTTCTCTGTAATAGCGGAGCTGAAGCCAATGAAAATGCATTGAAGCTGGCATCATTTCATACTGGCAGAAAAAAAATACTGGCTTTTTATAAAGGCTTTCATGGAAGAACCTCATTGGCAGTAGCTGCAACAGATAATCCAAGTATTGTTGCACCAGTTAATCAAACTGATAATATAGATTTTCTTCCCTTCAATGATGAAACAGCATTGAATGCTTATTTTCAATCAAAAGGAAATGATCTCGCTGCTGTAATTATTGAAGGTATTCAAGGGGTAGGTGGGATTAATATTGCATCAGACAGTTTTCTACGATTGATTCGAAATCTTTGTAATCAGTATGGGGTTGTATTTATAGCTGATAGTGTGCAATGTGGTTATGGAAGAAGCGGTCAATTCTTTGCGCATGATGTTGATGGGGTTCAGGCCGATATTTATTCTATGGCAAAGGGTATGGGGAATGGGTTTCCTATAGGAGGAATTTTAATAGCACCACATATTCAGCCCAAACATTTTATGCTGGGTACCACTTTTGGTGGAAATCATTTGGCTTGTGCAGCAGCTTTGGCAGTTTTGGAAGTAATGGAAAAGGAGGAGTTGATGCAAAATGCAAAACGAATAGGCGATTATTTAATGAGTGAATTATCAAAAATAGAAGCCATTGAAAACATTCGTGGTAAAGGATTAATGATTGGGTTTGATGTGCCTGAACATTTAAAAGGATTGAAGAAAAAATTGTTAGACGATTATTGTGTATTTACAGGAGAAGCAAAGCCCAATGTAATTCGTTTGCTTCCATCACTTGCTTTGAATCAGCAGCAAGCCGATGCATTTTTAACTGCTTTAAAAAAATCCATTGCTGAATTGCAGGAAAACAAATCAATATGAAACAGTTTATTTCCGTTAACGATGTAAGCAATATCAATGATCTGGTAAAACAGGCAATCAATTATAAGCAGCATGCTTTAATAGATCAAACTTTGGGAAAAGGAAAAAGAATTGGGTTGTTGTTTTTAAATCCAAGCCTTCGTACAAGATTAAGCACACAAGTTGCTGCAGCGAATTTGGGAATGGAATCAATTGTTTTTAATGTAGATAAAGAAGGTTGGGCATTGGAGTTTGAGGAGGGTGCCATCATGAGTGGCAATACTGTTGAACATGTTAAAGACGCAGCCCCCATTTTAGGGCAATATTTTGATGTACTTGCACTGCGTACTTTTCCATCTTTAAAAAACAGAGAGGATGACTATAGCGAAATGTATATAAATCAGTTTATTAAATATGCTGGAGTACCTGTAATTAGTTTAGAAAGCGCCACACTGCATCCATTGCAATCTTTTACAGATATTATCACTATTCAAGAAGAAATGAATAGCCGAGCGGATGAATTTGCCAATAGAAAACCAACAATCGTTTTGACTTGGGCGCCGCATATTAAACCTTTGCCACAATGTGTAGCCAATAGTTTTGCCCAATGGATGAATGCATGGGGAGAAGCTGAATTTGTAATTACACACCCGGTTGATTATGAATTATCAACTGATTTTACCAAAGGTGCAATAATTACCAATAACCAAGATGAGGCGCTAAAGAACGCAGACTTTGTTTATGTAAAAAACTGGAGCACTTATACCGATTATGGTAAAGTGTATGAAAATGATCCAGCTTGGATGATGACCAATGAAAAACTACAACATACCAATAATGCAAAAATCATGCATTGTTTGCCAGTTAGAAGAAATATAGAATTAAGCGATGAAATTTTGGATGGACCAAACAGCTTGGTTACAAAGCAGGCAGGAAACAGGGTTTGGGCGGCACAAACTGTGCTCAGTAATATTTTAAAAAAGTAGTTTCAAAAATAAACTGCTAACTTAAGTTTAATAATGGAGCAATTGTATATCATAAAAATTGGAGGAAATATTGTTGACGATGAACAACTATTGTTGCAGTTTCTTGATGCTTTTACTCAATTAGAAGGGAATAAAATATTGGTTCATGGTGGAGGGAAAATGGCCACTCGTTTGGCTGAAACCATGGGTGTAAAGCAACAATTGATTGATGGCAGAAGAATTACCGATGAAGCAACGCTAGAGATTGTAACCATGGTTTATGCTGGGTTGCTTAATAAGAAAATTGTAGCACAACTTCAAGGCAAGGCGGTAAATGCTTTAGGTATCAGTGGTGCTGATGGCAATCTTATCAAAGCACATAAGAGAAAAAAAAGCAATCATTTAGGCGAATCAATCGATTATGGTTTTGTAGGTGATGTAGATATTGTAAATACCAATTTGCTTAAAGACTTACTGCAAAAAGACATAATTCCTGTAATTGCGCCAATTACGCATGATGGCGCCGGGCAATTACTCAATACCAATGCAGATACTATTGCTCAGTCGCTCGCTACATCACTAAGTCAATTATACAAAACTGTTTTAATCTATTCATTTGAAAAATCGGGCGTTTTATTAAATGTAAATGATGAAGCTTCGGTAATTCATACAATCGACTCAGGCTTTTATAAAGAATTGAAAGAAAAGCAATTAATATTTGCAGGAATGATTCCAAAATTAGACAATGCTTTTGAAGCTATTGATAAAGGAGTTGAAAAAGTGATTATTGGTAAAGCAGAAGATTTACAAGCACTGATTAATGGCAATTCAGGTACAACAATTATACATGGAAAAGGCTGAATTATACGATATAGCAGTTGAATTATTAAAGCAACTGATTGCTACTCCTTCATTTAGTAAGGAGGAAGAAAAAACAGCTGCAATACTCGAACAGTTTTTTATCAATCAAGGAATAGAAGTTCAAAAATTATTAAACAATATCTGGGCTACCAATCTGCACTTTGATATTGCAAAGCCTAGTATTTTATTCAATTCTCATCATGATACGGTTAAGCCGAACAAAGCGTATACGGTAGATCCATTTTTGCCAACCATTCAAGATGGAAAATTATTTGGTTTAGGCAGTAATGATGCTGGGGGTTGTTTGGTATCGTTGATAGCAGCATTTATATATTTCTATCCTCAAAAGAATCTGCCTTACAATATTATTTTCGCTGCAAGTGCAGAGGAAGAGATTTCCGGATTTAATGGAGTAGAAGCGCTCTTGCCTCATTTGCCTCCGATTAGTTTTGGTATTATTGGTGAACCAACGCTTCTGCAAATGGCAGTGGCCGAAAGAGGATTAATGGTATTGGATGCATCTTCAATTGGTATTGCTGGTCATGCTGCAAGAAATGAAGGAGATAATGCTTTGTATAAAGCAATTAAAGATATTCAGTGGATAAGTACTTATCGTTTTGATAAAGTAAGTGATTTGTTGGGGGAAGTAAAAATGACAGTAACTTCTTTGAATACGGATAACAAACAACACAATGTAGTGCCAGCCCATGTAGAATTTTTAATTGATGTGCGTGTAAATGAATTGTATAGTTTCGATGAAGTGTTGAGCACCATCCAACATAATATTCAGTCTTCAATCAATCCTAGAAGCACACGTTTGCGTTCCACTTCAATTGCTTTAGATCATCCTTTGGTTAAAGCTGGTATTGAATTGGGTTGTACTTACTATGGAAGCCCTACCACAAGCGATAAGGCATTGATGCATTTTCCTACATTGAAAATAGGACCTGGGGATAGTGCAAGAAGTCATATGGCAGATGAATTTGTATATGTACAAGAAATCAAAGAAGGAATTGAATTATATATTCAGCTTATAAATAGAATAATATGAAATTGTGGAGCAAATCCAATTCAATTACTACCCAAGCAGTAGAATTATTTACAGTTGGCAACGACAAAGACTTTGATCAGCTTTTGGCTCCTTATGATGTACTTGGGTCTATTGCACATGTCAAGATGCTCGCTTCTGTTTCGCTATTGACTCAATCTGAAGCCGATTTACTAGTGAAAGCTTTACAGAAAATTTATCAGATAGTGATTGCTCCTGCATTTGTAATACCTGATGGGGTAGAAGATATTCATTCCTATGTAGAATTATTGCTTACCAATGAACTAGGTGAAATTGGTAAAAAAATTCATAGCGCAAGAAGCAGAAATGACCAGGTTTTAGTTGATATAAAATTGTATTTGAGAGCAGAAATTCAGTTTTTGGTAGAGCAGGTAATTCCCTTATTTGAATTGTTGCAAAAGCAAAGCGATCAGTATAACAATCATTTGTTGCCTGGGTATACACATCTACAATTAGCCATGCCTTCTTCATTTGGTTTATGGTTTGGGGCCTATGCAGAAAGTTTAGTAGATGATATGGTTCAATTAGAAGCGGTTTTTCAAATAGTCAATAAGAATCCTTTAGGATCTGCAGCGGGATTTGGCTCTTCGTTTCCAATCAATAGAAAGCTTACTACTCAGTTATTGGGTTTTGAAAATTTGAATTACAATGTAGTCTATGCGCAAATGGGTAGGGGTAAAATCGAGAGAATTGTTGCCAATGGTTTAGCCAATATTGCAGATACCTTGGCCAGGTTATCGATGGATATGTGTTTGTATTTGAATCAAAACTTTGATTTCATTTCATTTCCTTCAACACTTACAACCGGATCGAGTATAATGCCTCATAAAAAAAATCCGGATGTTTTTGAATTGGTCAGATCTTACTGTAATCGATTAAAAGCATTGCCCAATGAAATTGCCTTAATGACTACCAATTTGCCATCTGGTTATCAAAGAGATTTACAATTATTAAAAGAACATCTTTTTCCTGCATTTGGGAAGTTGAAAGAATGCATACAAATGATTCACTTAATGCTATCTAATATTGAAATCAAAGCGGAAATTATCAACGATCCTAAATACAAATACCTCTTTAGTGTGGAAGAAGTTAATAAATTGGTTTTGGGTGGTATGGCATTTAGAGATGCTTACAAACTAATAGGAGAACAAATTGAGGCAGGTAATTTTACTTATTCCACCTCCATTAACCATACTCATGAAGGAAGTATAGGTAATTTATGCAATGAAGAAATTGCCAAATTAATGCATCATGTAGTTGGTAAATTTAATTTTAACCAGTCTGCAACTGCTTTCAAAGCCCTTTTATCTTAATATTGTAACTCATAATTATATATTTCAAATGAAAAAAACAGTTTTTACCATTATTGCTTCCTCAGTTTCCTTGATGGCTTTTGCTCAGACTAAACCAGTAGTAAAACCTACCACAAAACCTGCTGCAAAACCTACTACTCCAGCAATGGTCTTTAAAAATAGTGCAGATAGTGCCAGTTATGCATTAGGTGTTAGAATTGCTCAAAACCTAAAATCACAAGGGTTAAGCCCTTTGAATAGTGTAGCTTTTCAAAAAGGAATGGCAGATGCTTTACAAGCTAAAAAACCTTTGATAGCAGATGAATTATTGGATAATTGTATTGGAACCTATCAACAAAAAATAAGTTCCGAAAAATCATCTGTTGCTAAAAAAGAAGGTCAAGCTTTTTTGGCTGCTAATGGAAAACGGAGCGGGGTAGTTACACTGCCTTCAGGATTACAATATGAAATTATCAAAGCTGGTCCGGATACTGCAGTGAAACCAACTTTAGCCAGTACGGTTAAATGTCATTATCATGGTACAACCATCAATGGTACTCCATTTGATAGTTCTGTTGATCGTGGCGAGCCCATTAGTTTTCCTTTGGGTAATGTAATAGTAGGTTGGCAAGAAGCGCTTCAATTAATGTCTGTTGGTAGTAAATGGAAATTATACATTCCAGCTGATATGGCTTATGGAGATCGTCAACAAGGTGATAAAATTCCCCCTGGTTCTACATTGATTTTTGTGGTAGAACTATTAGGCGTTGAAAATAAATAAATCATTAACCTAGATTAACTTTTAACTCATCTTGGTTAACTGGAATTTTGAAATTTGCCAGCTATTTTCGTACCTAAATTGGTAATATGAAACTAGCTGGCTTTTTTTTGATGGTGATTTTAGGGATTGGTAACCTGCATGCACAATCCACAGCATCTGTAACCGGTGTTGTGTTTGACACTATAAGCAAGAAAGGGTTGGCTTATTCTACCGTTTCAATAGTTCATCAAAAAGATTCTACTCTTGTGAGTTTTACAAGAGCAGATTCGGCTGGAAAATTTAAGCTATCAGCACTTCCCAAAGGAAATTACTTAATTACGTTCTCCTATGTAGGTTATGTTCCTCTATGGCTTCCAGTTAAACTATCTGAAACAGAACAGTTAGATCTAGGAAAACTAATCCTTACCGATTTATTGAATGCCAGTAATGTTACAGTTACTGCAAGAAGACCTCCTGTAACCATCAATAATGATACAGTAGATTTTAATACTGAAAATTTTAAAACCCAGCCCAATGCAGTTGTAGAGGATTTATTGAAAAAACTGCCAGGTGTTACAGTAGATAAGGATGGAACGGTTAAAGTAAATGGCCAAAAAGTAAATCGGATTTTAGTAAATGGAAAAGAATTTTTTACCGGGGATCCCAAAATTGCCACGAAGAATTTAGATGCAGATGCAGTTGATAAAGTACAGGTTTTCGATAAAAAATCTGACAGAGCTGAGTTTACCGGTATGGAAGATGGGCAATCTGAAAAAACCATCAATCTTAAATTGAAAAAAGATCGGGATAATTCAACTTTTGGAAGGGTTACTGCTGGAGCTGGAACCGATAAAAGATTTGATGCTCAAGCTAATCTCAATAATTTTAAAGGAGATAGGCAACTTTCTTTTATCGGAATGGGAAACAATACCAATAAGCAAGGTTTTTCTATTAATGATGTAATGAATTTTACGGGTGATTTAGCACGTGGAATGCGAAACGGTGGTGGAGTAAATATTAGACTTGGGGGAGATGATAATGGAGGCCTACCAATTTCTGGCATGGGCCCCAATCAGCAAGGGGTTGCTGATACTTATTCAGGAGGATTAAATTACAATAATATTTGGAAGAAAAAAACCGATCTTAATATTAATGGCATGTTCTCAGATGTTAATTTAGTTACTGATAGAGACATTAATCGTAAAAATGTATTACCAGGAAATAATTTTGATTATGTTTCTAAGTCTAGTAATGCTAAGCATAACCAGCAACAAAGGGTCAATGCAATTTTAGATCAAAAAATAGACAGTTTTACTTCAGTTAGATTTACTCCACAACTCGCTTTTCAAAAAAATGCAAATAGAGCCATTAGCAATTATGTTTCTACTAATGATAAGGGTTTGAAAATAAATGAAGGTTCCTCCAATTCATCCAGTGTATCGGATGCAGTTAATTTTAATAGCAATTTATTGTTCAGGCATAAATTTAAAAAGAAAGGTAGAACCATATCATCCACAACTAGTTTAGCCTATAATTCTAGCAAGCAGGATGGTAATTTAAAAACAACCAATCGATTTTATATTGCAGGTATTCCTTTACCTGATTCCATAGTGAATCAAACCAATTTAAGAGATGCAACTACAAGAAGCATCGGAACCAATTTAGTATATACCGAACCCATTGGTTTAAAATCTTTGTTAGAAGTTAATGGTTTTTACAATACCAATAATGGCGAAAGCAAAAGAGATACGTATGATTATAATGGAAGCAGCGGTAAGTTTGATATTAAGAACACTGCTTTAAGCAATGACTTTAGGAATATATACAACTATGGAGGAGGTGGCGCAAGTATTAGAGCTAATTTTAAAAAGTTTAGTTTAACAGCTGGTACAAATATTCAGTTTTCCGAATTGGAAAGCATCAATAATACCAATGGATTTGTAATTAACCAAAAATTCACCGATTTATTGCCATTGGTAAATGTACAGTACAAGCGAAAAAATACAAGTTCAATAGGCTTCAATTACAATACATCTACCACACAACCCTCTACTTTTCAATTACAACCAGTGGCGGATATTAGCGATCCACTAAACACCTATATTGGCAATCCTAATTTAAAACGAAGTTATAGTCATAATTTATCGCTCAACATGTCTTCAATAGACATCTATACTCAAAACAATCTTTTTGCATTTATCTCTTATAATCAAGTGAATGATGCCATTGTAACATCTGATGAGATAAAACAAAATGGAGCTAGGGTTTCTACACCGGTTAATGCAAACGGAAACTTTATTTTAGTAGGTAATGTAAGTGCTGGTTTTCCAGTCAAAAAAATAAAATCAAGAGTAGATATAGGTTTGGGTGCAAATGTTTCTAGAACCATGAGTTTTGTAAATGGAGATCCCAATGCAATTGATAATTATAGCATTACACCAAATTTTGGGTATCAATTTGTACTTGATACTAGTTTTGATATTTCCTTATCTGCCAGAATCAATTTTAATACAGCAAAATATTCTTTACAACCTCAGTTGAATAACCAATTTTTACAGCAAGTATATGGAATTGATGTAACCAATTATTTTCTTGGAGGATTTGTATTAAACAACAATTTAGATGTAACCATTAATTCAGGAAGATCGGATGGATTCAATGCAACAGTTCCATTGTGGAATGTTTCCTTGGCCAAAAGCTTCTTGAAATACAAAAGAGGAGAATTTAAATTATCTGTATTTGATTTGTTGAATCAAAATCAAGGAATCAATAGAACCGCTAACCAGAACTTTATTCAAGATACTAGATACAATGTGTTGCAACGCTATTTCATGTTGAGTTTTAGTTATCGATTAAATCGATCAGCGGCTGGTAATGGAGGTGCAAGGGTAATGTTTAGAGCCATGTAACAAAAAGAACCGCATTTATTGCGGTTCTTTTTTTAATCATTTTTATTTTAGTTGTTTTCCCTTCTCATTTGCATCATACCTGGCATTTGTTGTTGCAACATGTCCATTTGCAATTTTTGAAATTCTTGTCTTCCAATTGGCTTTCCTTTAGTTGGCTCTTTTAGCTCTTTTTTATTGAGTGATGCTTTTACTTCAGTTGCTTTAAAAACAGTTGTTCCATTATCTACATCTATTTCTAAAATTAAGCCAGGTAACAAACCATAATTTTCAGGTCCTGCAGGTGTTACAATATCATTGGTAAACCAGGCTACTATTTCCATTTCCCTTGGTGTTGACGCTGGCGCATTTGATTTTATGGTGTCACCCGAATTTGGCCCTCCAACAGACATGCTTCTCATCATCATTCTCGGTGCTGTTGTTTTTCTAGTAGCTTTATAACAGGTATAACCCAATATTTTCTTGGTTTCTTCTGTTAATTTCCAAGGCTGCGGCTTCAATGTATCTACAATTAAAAAATTTTTGCCACCCATTTCAGTTGATTGAAGCCCTTTTTGTTGAGCAAAATTTTTATACAGATCACCACCATCTGCTCCTCCACTCATTCTAATCGTTACACCTCCCCCTCCGCCACCAGCAAAAGGATCAGGTGCATCTACTTCAGGAATTAAACGGTAAACAGATATACTATCACTAAATAACAACATATGATTGCTTGTTCTAAACTCCGGAATAAATGCTTTCATTTGTTCATTGGGTAAGTTCTTGTACATATTCTGTTTTTTTTCATACAGAATTGTCCCTTCTTTTTGTTGGGCGGAAAGAGTGCTAATAGCCATTAAGGCTATTGAAGTAAACGAAATTTTCATTGTCTTAATTTTTAGACTACAAATTTATACGAAGTAAAATTAAGGATCCTTGCTCAAAGGTTAATTTAGGTTAATGGAGTATAGTAGCAACATTACTAGCTATATATTTGTTGTGAATCATGCAATATCAGGGATCATGAAAAAACTATTTATTTCGAGGTTAGTGATGATTAGTGCAATCTGTATGATTGTGGTATTTCAGCTATATTGGATAAATCGGTTATTTAGCGAAGAAAAGGGAAGGCTGCAAAAACAGACCGATGTACTTTTCAAAGAATTGGTATACAAATTACAATTAAACAGATTTAAGGCAGATACATTAATATATAATACTGGCAAAGGAAACAATCTTTTTGCTCTTCAAGCTGTGAATTTCTTTTTAAAAGATAGAGATAGCATTAAAGGGAAGCCAATGGGTAACCCTAAATTGGAGAAATTGATGATGAAAATGGCAAAAGACACGATGATTAAGTCTTTAACCATTACAAGTAAAATGCCGAATGATACCAAAAGTATCAGACTTGTTTTTGATTCAAGTAACAAACAAAAGTTTAACGAAAAAGGTGCAATTGTTGTTATCAATAGTCTTATTTCCAATCAACCTAATTCCGATTCTTCTAAAAAAGCGATGTTAGATAAACTCATACAAGGCAATCCACAATCTGTACTCGTATTTAAGTCAAATCCAAAAATTGCAACCTACAATCAAACTGATAGTCAAGCCTATAAAGCAGATAAAGCAGCTCAGCTAAGTTTTAAAAGAAATTTCACCAGCATTTTAACAAGGAGTAAACCAATTGCGGATTCATTGTCTTTAAAGGAATTAGACTCTGCTTTACAAACAGATCTAAAAAAGGCTGGTATTTTATTGTCTTATCAAATAAAAACCGGTCTTTCTAATTCAATTCATTTAAAGGATACACTGCCTAATACGGCTTTTAAAACCAGTATTGCAACAGTTGGATTCATCAGTCCAAAATGGTACCAAATTGCATTTGAGTCTCCTTCTAATTACCTGTACAGGAAAATTTTCCCTCAAGTGTTGTTTTCTTTACTATTGGTTGTTTTTACTACTATCGCTTTTGTTTTTCTATATAGAAATCTATTGACCCAGCAAAAGTTGGCTGCATTTAAGAATGATTTTATTAGCAATATTACGCATGAACTAAAAACACCTATTGCTACTGTAAATGTTGCTATAGAAGCTTTACAAAGTTTTAATGTATTAGAAAATCCCAAAAGGACCAAAGAATATTTACAAATTTCATCGGCAGAATTGCAACGACTTGGTTTGTTGGTTGATAAAGTACTTAAGCTCTCTATGTTTGAGTCGGATAGAATTGTTTTGGATAAAGAGTGGTTTGATTTTGATCAATTAATTGGCGAAACCATCTATTCCATGCAACCGCTGTTTGACAAGCAAAATGCAGCAATAAAATTTACAAATAACAGTAGCCCTGTTAAAGTTTTTGCAGATAAATTACATGTATCCAGTGTTGTTTATAATTTATTAGACAATGCTTTAAAATACAGTGGATCAAATGCGATAATAGATATTGCATTGTCAACTCCATTAAACAATATCATTGAATTGAAAATTAAGGATAATGGAATAGGTATTGAAAATGCATTTCAGAAAAAAATCTTCGAAAAATTTTTCAGGGTTCCAACAGGTGACATACATAATGTTAAGGGATATGGATTAGGCCTTAGTTATGTAAGTCATATTGTAAAACAACATCAGGGGCATATTGAAGTTGAAAGTATCTTAGGAAAAGGAAGCACTTTTATTGTCAGGCTTCCAATTCATGCTACAAAACAGTTGGATATTTAAACAGACAAAAATTATAAATCATTATTTGTACTATACATTATGGCTATTAAAATTTTATATGTTGAAGATGAAGTTTTTTTGGGAAAAATTGTTTTTGAAACACTTGTTTCCAGAGGTTTTCTTGTACATATGGAATCAGATGGAAATCAAGTTTTAAATGCTTTTGACAATTTTGTGCCTGATATTTGTGTACTGGATGTAATGCTTCCCAATAAAAACGGGTTTGAATTGGCCGCTGAAATCAGAAAGCAAAATGAACAAATTCCCATTATTTTCTTGACAGCTAAAACACAAACAGACGATGTGGTAAAGGGGTTTAAATTGGGAGCTAATGATTATATCAGAAAACCTTTTAGCATGGAAGAGCTAATTGTAAGAATAGAAAGCACTTTAAAATTGCCAGCTCCAGATTTTGGTTCACGCAAAGATTCATTAGTAAATTTAGGTAAGTTCATATTTGATCCCAATAAACAATTGCTGCTTTTTAATGGTGAATCCCTCAAACTTACATTTAGAGAAACTGAATTACTACGATATTTATCTTTAAGCAATAATACCATTATTCAGCGTAAGGATTTAATGAATCATATCTGGGGAAATGATTCCTTTTTTAATAGCAGAAACCTAGACGTATATATTACCAAATTACGCGGATATCTAAAAGATGATCCTTCTATTCAAATTATTACTATAAAAGGGGTTGGTTATCGTTTTGTAATAGGCTAGAAGCATTATCTACCTTATCTTTGCCGTTCTAATGAAATTGCATTATGAACGAAAAATTTGTTGCCAGAATCGGCCAGGAATTAGCGGAAATAGAAAAAGCAGGTCTTTTTAAAAAAGAACGCATTATTACTTCAGAACAGGGTCCGGAAATAACAGTAAACGGAAAGCAAGTACTTAATTTTTGTGCCAATAACTATTTGGGATTGTCTTCTCATCCTGCCGTAATTGAAGCAGCACATAAAGCCATTGATACACACGGATATGGAATGAGTAGTGTACGGTTTATTTGCGGTACGCAAGACATTCACAAAGAGTTAGAAAAAAAATTGGCTGATTTTCTTGGTACAGAAGACACCATTTTATATGCAGCTGCATTTGATGCAAATGGAGGTGTTTTTGAACCGCTATTTGGAGAAGAGGATGCCATCATTTCGGACGCTTTAAACCATGCTTCCATCATAGATGGAGTGCGTTTGTGTAAAGCACAACGTTTTCGTTATGAGCACAATAATATGGCCGATTTAGAAGCCAAATTAAAAGAAACTGCCAATTGTAGAAGTAGAATCATTGTAACAGATGGTTCATTTAGTATGGACGGAACCATTGCCCAATTGGATAAAATTTGTGATCTGGCAGATCAATATGATGCAATTGTAATGATTGATGAATGCCATTCTTCAGGCTTTTTAGGAAAAACCGGTAGGGGAACCCATGAATACAGGAATGTTATGGGAAGAATTGATATAATTACGGGTACATTGGGTAAAGCATTGGGTGGAGCAAGTGGAGGTTTTACATCAGGAAGAAAAGAAATCATTGAATTATTGCGACAAAGAAGTCGGCCATATCTTTTCTCCAATACCGTTGCCCCAAGTATCGTAGGCGCTTCTATTGCCGTATTAGATATGCTTACATCTGCTACTACATTAAGAGATCGTTTAGAATACAATACCAACTATTTTCGAACAAAAATGACCGAAGCTGGTTTTGATATTAAACCAGGAGACCATCCTATTGTTCCTATCATGTTATATGATGCTGTGGTTGCGCAAAAATTTGCAGCAAAATTATTGGAAGAAGGGGTTTATGTAATTGGCTTCTTTTTTCCTGTTGTTGCAAAAGGTTTGGCAAGAATTAGGGTTCAACTAAGTGCGGCACACGAACAAGCTCATTTAGACAAAGCCATTGCAGCGTTTACCAAAGTAGGAAAGGAATTGGGGGTGATAAAATAAGAGATAAGAGATAAGAGATAAGAGATA
>Ga0164292_10001531_pt1 | contig 18774 bp, 18 predicted proteins | sample GEODES117metaG_FD_111486 | JGI IMG/M metagenome (GOLD analysis project Ga0164292, IMG submission 111486) | Eutrophic lake water microbial communities from Lake Mendota, Wisconsin, USA - GEODES117 metaG | ecosystem: Environmental > Aquatic > Freshwater > Lake | place: USA: Lake Mendota...
AGCAAAGGGGCGGCAAACAGGCTGGCTTTGGCCTCGAAATAGGCCTGCATCGACGGGTGGTAGTCGAGGTGGTCCTGGGTCAGGTTGGTGAACACCGCGCCGCTGAACTGGGTGCCAGCCACGCGCTGCTGGTCCAGGGCATGGGAGCTGACCTCCATTGCACCCACCTGGGCTCCCGCTTCGACGGCCTGGGCCAGCTGGGCCTGCAGCACGTCGGCAAAGGCCGTGGTGTGCTGGGCGGTGACGCTGTGGCCGGGCCAGCGGTTGACCAGGGTGCCGAACAGGGCGCTCTGGCGACCGGTGCTGGCGCTCAGGTGTTCGATCAGATGGGTGGTGGTGGTCTTGCCGTTGGTGCCGGTGACGCCGATCAACGCGAGGCGCTGGCTGGGCTGCTGCCAGAAGGCCGCCGCCAGTTCGCCGGCCCAGCGCGCCACGGGGCTGGGCACCACCAGCACCGGAGATTCAGGCTCGGGAGGAACCGCCGCCGCCGCCGCCTGGCTGATCACCGCTGCACAGGCGCCGGCTCCCAGGGCCTGGCGCCAGTGCACCCCGCCGTCGACCTGGGTGCCTTCGATGCCGATGAACAGACTGCCATTGCCCTGTCGGCGCGAATCGCAGCTGACGCTGCTGACCGCGGCGTTGGCCAGGTGCTTCGGCGGTTCCAACCCCACCTGGCGCAGCAGCGGGTGCAGCAGCTGGGTCATCGCAGCAGCGGACGCAATGGCGCCCTTTCTAGGCGAGGTCGGCGCCTGCGAGCTGTTGTTGCAACCACCGGGCCAGCCCGTCCCCCATCAGCCGGGGCGACACCCGCGGCAGCAGCCGTGGCTCGCCGGCAGTGGTGGCCACAGCCAACAACGGCACCTCCAGGCCAAAGCGGGCCTGCAGGGCCGGGTCGCCATCGACATCGATCACCTGCAGCCGGGGCTGGGGCTCCAGCGCCCGCAGCTTCTCTTCAAGCCCGGTGCACAGGCAGCAGCCCTGACGGCTGTACAGAACGAGGTCCATCAGTCGGGCACCGGATCGCAGCCGCAGGGGGTCCAGGGGTGGCAGCGCAGCAGCCGCCGCAGGGTCAGCCAGCCTCCCCGCAGAGCTCCATGGCGGCCGATCGCCTCAAGGCCATAGGCGCTGCAGCTGGGGATGAACCGGCAGCGTGGGCCCAGCAGGGGCGAGATCCACTGGCGGTAGAAGCCGATCAGGGTCAGCAATACCCAGGCCAGGGGACTGGCGGGTTGGCCGCTGGGGGGCTGGGCACTGGCTCCAGAGGACTCAGTGGCCAGCACCGGGCATGGCTCCAGATCGAGCTCCCGGGGGCCAACCGATAGGATCGATCGTTGGCGTGGCACGGATCCAGGCCTGGGGACTGAACCCCAGCATGCCTGGCTCGCCCCGCCTTTGTCCCTTGAACCGTCCATTCCATGTCTCGTTACCGCGGCCCTCGCCTGAGGATCACGCGGCGCTTGGGAGACCTCCCCGGTCTCACCCGGAAGGCAGCCAAACGCTCCTATCCCCCCGGTCAGCACGGCCAAGCCCGTCGCAAGCGCTCTGAATACGCCATCCGTCTGGAAGAGAAGCAGAAGCTTCGCTTCAACTACGGCATCTCCGAGCGTCAGCTCGTGCGCTACGTCAAGAAGGCGCGCGCCCAGGAGGGGTCCACCGGGACCAACCTGCTGAAACTGCTTGAGAACCGTCTCGACAACATTTGTTTCCGCCTGGGCTTTGGCCCTACCGTGCCCGGCGCCCGCCAGCTGGTGAACCACGGCCATGTGACCGTGAATGGCCGTGTCGTCGACATCGCCAGCTACCAGTGCAAGGCCGGTGATGTGGTCGCCATCCGCGAGCGCAAGCAGAGCAAGAAGCTCGCCGAAGGCAACCTCGAATTCCCCGGTCTGGCCAACATCCCGCCGCACCTGGAGCTCGACAAGAACAAGCAGGTCGCCAAGGTGATCAGCAAGTGCGAGCGCGAGTGGGTCGCCCTCGAAATCAACGAACTGCTGGTGGTCGAGTTTTACAGCCGCAAGGTCTGAGACTCCCCTCACCGCTGGGGTGTTGTCATGCCCCAAACCAACCCTGCCTGGCCCCTGCGGCTGGGCGGGGTTTTTTGTTGGGTCCTCAGCTGGTGATCCGTCTTTCGATCGATATGCACCCAAGCGGTGTTGCAGCTGGCTGCTGTCAACCAGCTGGGCGTGCCGCTGAATTACGGCTGATCGGGCGATCCTGGCGGCGTTTCCTGATCTGGCTCTGCCTCTTGATGCCGCCTGAATTGCTTGAGCAGCTCGGCATCGCCGACGATCACATAGCGCTGACCGTCTTGCCCCATGTAGGTCAGGCGCCCATCTTCATCAACGCGTAGCGCCGTCAGTGGTGTGATCGGCGAAGGTTCAGACGGTGGATCAGCAGGCGGTTCAGGTGTCACGGCTGTTGTGGGTGCTCTCCATTTCTGGACGACACAAAAGCCAGCGGCAGTAGCGCTGCGATTGCGTCAACAAGCGCACTGGCATGGGTCAGGGCGTCCGTGCTTGGAAGGTGGCCGCAGGTTCATCCCCCGATCAGGGTTTCCAGGGCGCTGGTCACATCGTCCTGGCGCATCAGCGATTCGCCCACCAGCACCGCATCGGCGCCGGCGCTCTGCACGCGGTCGAGATCGTCACGCGTGAACAGGCCTGACTCGCTCACCAGCAGGGCGCCGCGCTCGCGGATGGGCTCAGCGAACTGGGCGCTCAGCGCTTCGGTGGTGGCCAGGTCAACGGCAAAGGTGCTCAGGTCGCGGTTGTTGATGCCGATCAGGGTGTGGCTGCCGGCGCCGCCCTGCTGCCACAGGGGCAGGGCCAGCACCCGCGCCAGCTCGGCGCCGTCGTGCACCTCGATCAGCACCGCCAGCCCCAGGCTGCGGGCCGCCTTGTGCAAGTAGCTGATGTCCTGGTCCTCCAGGATTGCGGCGATCAGCAGCGCCGCATCGGCACCGGCGGCACGCGCCTGATACAGCTGGTAAGGGCTGAGGATGAAGTCCTTGCACAGCAGTGGCAGCTCGACAGCCTGGCGCACGTCGACCAGCACCTCAAAGCCGCCCTGGAAAAACTGTTTGTCGGTCAGCACCGACAGGCAGCTGGCCCCGCCCGCTGCGTAGCCCTGGGCGATGGCCACCGGATCGAAGTCCTCGCGGATCACTCCCTTGCTGGGGCTGGCCTTCTTGACTTCGGCGATCACCGCCGGTTTGCGGCAGCTGGCGCGTAGGGCAGCCACAAAATCACGGCAGGCCGGCAACTCAGCCACCTGTTTGGCCAGTTGCTGCAGGGTGACCCGCTCGCGGGCGCTGGCCACCTCGCGGTCCTTGGCCCAGACGATCTCCTCGAGGATGTGACGCGGCGCTTCGTCCGCATGGGGCACGGCGTATTCAAGGTGGGCCACCCTCACCTTGGGGTTGGGTGGTCGGCGACGGAGTTCCAGGCGTGGCGCTGCATCTGCTTTGGATCGTAGGAGCCAACGCTCAGGCGGCTCAAGCGCCCGTACGGCATCGTCAACCCGATGCGGCAGCCTTCCGATCTGATACTGACCCCTGAACTGGCAATGTCAGATATTGCGGAAATTGTTGCTAATTGCGCGAGGCACAGTGCTGTCGTGCGTCCAAAAAGCATGGATACTGAGCCAATTTGCGGGCAATTCGTAAATGAGGTGCCATTGGATCTCTGTCACCCGGATGTTGGGGCTATTGGCATCGGGGTTGTGTTGTGGTGTTGAACTTCTGCAAACCGCAGCTCGCGCTCAGGTCTGGTGCATTGGTAACACAATTGTGCTGATTCCCGGTCAGGCCTGCGGCAATATCACTCAACCCAACATCCCTAGCAGTTTCACCAATGAGGGCGGTTCTGCAGGTACGGTCCAACAGGGCAATGTTGTCGACCAAGCTGTCTTCAGAAGCGGTCTGATTGAGGCCTTGTTTCAAGGTGATGGCCGCGACACTTTTTTCATGTCAGCTGGCGAGATAAGCGGAGCATTTGAAGACGGTGATGTTGCCGAGATGCTTGGGGGCTCCATTGGGCGTGTAAACCTCAAGCTGGACAACAATCTCTTTGAAATGAGCGGCGGATTGATTCGCGGTAATCTGGTTGCCGGATTTCAGAATGACCAGGTTGTTCTTGCTGCGGGACGGATCAATGGCAGCATCAGTCTGAGCGGAGGTATCGATGAAGTTCGGATTTCAGGCGGACGGGTCAATGGAGATGTTTTGATGAGCTTCGGCAATGATCGCTTCATTTGGGAAAATGCTGGTGTCATCCTTGGTACGATCCAGATGGGTCCTGATGATGATCAGGCATGGCTGCTTGGACTTGGTGAGGATGAGTTGAAAGACCCCCGAAGTATTGATGCGGGGGCTGGAAGTGATCAAATGATTTTCAACAATGCTCAGGCGGCTGGGCTTAGCAGGTTTCTGAATTGGGAAACGATCACACTGAACAACAACAGCTCATTGCGACTGGATAGCACGCTTGTCCTTGGAGACATCGGCTCACTTACCGGCAGCCTGTCGATTGACGCCACAAGCACTCTGATGAGTCAACTGAGCATTGCTGATGTCACGATTCGCGGTTGGGATCCTGTTGGCTTGGTCACCGTTTTCAATGCCGGCGTGATTGACCTCACACGCAGCCAAGCCGAGCATCGCCTCACGATTCAAGGGAACTTCAACGGCTCCAACGGTCAATTGCGACTTAACACCGTTCTCGGTGACGACCAGTCCCCCTCGGATCGGCTCGTGGTCTCTGGGGGCAACATCACTGGCAGCACCTCGATTCTGATCAATCAGTTCGGCGGTGGTGGCGCACTCACAACCGGCAGCGGGATTCAGGTGGTCGAAGCGACACGCGGGGCGACGAGCACAGCAACGGCTTTTGCCCTAGCCTCCCGCGTCCAGGCCGGGGCCTACGAGTACTACTTGTTTAAGGGCGGCAGCACGGTAGATAGCGCCAGCAGTTGGTATCTGCGTTCGTCTTTGCCAGCCGCACAGACCGGGGCGGCTCCGACGCCGACCCCAGCGCCCAGCGTCACCTCCATTCCTGACCCCCCAGCCCCGCAGCCCCCATCGCCAATCCCTGATCCTGCTCCTGGCCCATTGCCGCCGGCTCCGACGCCGCCGGGGCCCACACCCGCACCCGACGATCCTGCTGTACCGGTCAATCCGCAGCCTCAGCCCGACCCCAGTCCTGACAACGGTCCGCAGGGCAACAGCCTCAGTGGGTATGCCCTCACCCAGGCGGCGCCATCTTTGCCGGCGGCCGGCGCCACAGCGGTTCCGATCTACCGGATGGAGGTTCCTGTCTATGGAGCTCTCGGCGGTGTGGCTCGCGATCTGTCACTGCAGCAGGTGGGCAGTTTCAACGAGCGTCTTGGCGACCAGATCAGCCTGCGCCAGAGCTACCAGAACCACGGCACCTGGATCCGTGGTTTTGGTGGCAATCGCAAGCTCAGTTGGCAAGGTGGAGCCGAACCAACCTTCCTGGGCAACAGCGGTGGGCTGCAACTGGGGCAGGATCTGCTCGTTGGCAGTAGCCAGGCTGGGACATTGTCGCGTCTCGGACTGCTGTTGGGCTACGGGGTCAGCAGTGGATCGGTTAAGGGCCTGGCGTTTGCAACACCTGATTTTGCGGCAGGTTCGCTTGATCTCAAAAGTTACTCTGTCGGTCTTTACGGCAACGTGATTTCTGCAGGCAATGCCTATCTTGACGGAGTGCTGTTGGGATCATTGTTCAACAGTCGCCTGTCCTCCAATCAAGGTATGGAGGAAAGCATTGATGGTGAGGCCTTGAGTCTCTCTGTGGAAGCGGGCTATCCGATCACATTGGCCCCTCGGCTGACGCTGGAACCACAGATTCAGGCCATTGCTCAGTGGCAGTCGTTCCAGTCCATCAACGATCAGGTCAGCAGTGTCTACATTGAACCCAGCAACAGTCTGCTGGGCCGCGTCGGCTTACGGCTCCAGGCCGATTTCGGACGCAACAACAACCGCGTCTCGCCATTTGTGAGGCTCAATCTCTGGCAGCAGTTCAGCGGCAACGATGCCACGACCTATGCCGGCACCACCACGATTGCCAACAGCATTCAATCCACAGCCCTGCAGATTGGCCTGGGCGTTGATGCCAAGGTGACCGAACATGTCAGCATTTATCTGGCGGCTGACTATCTGGGAGCAATTGCTGGAGCTGCCCAACAGACAATGAAAGGCAATCTTGGCTTGCGCTTCCGCTTCTAATCCATAGTCAGGGCGGCCTGTTTGTAGGCCACTTCCACCACCTCGGACAGGGTCGGGTGGGTGTGCACCTCGTTGACCAGTTGTTTGACGCTCTGGCGGCGGGCCACGGCGTTGCCGATCTCCTGGATCAGATCGGCGGCATGCAACCCATAAATGTGGGCGCCCAGCACCTCGCCGGTGCTCTTGTTGAACAGCAGCTTCATCAGGCCATCGCTCTCGAGCTCGGCCAGGGCCTTGGAGTTGGCCTTGAAGTAACTGCGCACCACGCCCAGTTCAAAACCGTCTTTGGTCGCGAGCTCCTTGGCGTCGGCCTCGCTCAGGCCCACCGAGCTGATTTCGGGATGGGTGAAGGTGGCCGCAGGGATCGAGCGGTAATCGATCTGGCGCGGGTGCCCCAGAATGTTGTCGATCGCCACGGCGCCCTGGGCGGCGGCGGTGTGGGCCAGCATCATCTTGCCGGTGACATCGCCTACGGCCCAGAGGTGCGGCACGGGCTCACCGCCCACCAGCACCTGCATGCGCTCATTCACCGGGATGAAGCCGCGGTTGGTTTCGACCCCCACCGCGGCCAGGTTGAGGCTGGCACTGCTGGGCACGCGGCCGGTGGCCACCAGCACGGCATCCACTTCCAGGGTCTCGACCGGTTCGCGGGTCTTCATGGCGACCAGCTCAATCTTGACCGGGCAGCCCGGGGTGATCGTTTGGGCGAGCACGCCGGCGCGGGCGTCGATGTCGCGGCCGTCGAGCAGGTGGCGTGCGGCGATTTTGGCGATGTCGGGGTCAAAGGTGGGCAGCACCCGATCGAGGGCCTCGATCACGGTGACCTCGCAGCCCAGGGCGGTGTACACATCGGCGAACTCCAGGCCGATGTAGCCGCTGCCGATGATCGCCAGCCAGCGCGGCAGCCACTCCAGGCTCACCGCCTCATCGCTGGTGAACACGGTGCGGCCGTCGGTCTCGATGCCGGGGGGCACAAAGGGTTCGGAGCCCGTGGCGATGATGATCTCCTTGGCCCGGTAGGTGCGCTCGATGCCGCTGCCGCTCTCACGCACCACCACCTGCTGGGGGCCGGCCAGGCGGCCTTCGCCCCGCAGGATCGTGGCACCGACGCGCTCCAGCGTCTTGGTGAGGTTGGTGCGGATCGTGGCCACCAGCTGGTTGGCGTGGTCAGCGATCTTCTGGCGCTCAAAGCGCACCGGCCCGGCATGGATGCCGAACTGGGCCAGGTGCTCCTTGTCGGCCAGCTCGCGCACGCGGCCGCTGGCGGCCAGCAGGGCCTTGGAGGGCACGCAGCCGCGGTTGACGCAGGTGCCGCCCATGTCGCGGCTCTCGACGATGGCCACGTTGAGACCGTGTTCGCAGCCGTGCTTGGCCGCATCGAAGCCGCCGTAGCCGGCCCCGATGACCAGCACATCGAAATCAAAGCTGCCGTCGCTCACGGGGCCAAGGAGTTCAGTTGGGGGGCATTCTCTCCTGCCGGTGGCGCTCCAGCAGCAGCGGCGCTGCCGCCACCGCCACGTTGAGCGATTCGACGGCGTCGCTGTGGGGGATGCAGACCCGCGCCGTGGCCAGCTGCTGCAGCGCGGGGCTGAGTCCCGGACCCTCGGCACCCAGCAGCAACAGGGTGGGCAGGCGCCAATCGAGCTCCCAGTAGGGCCGGTTGCCGGCAGCGGCTGGCGGCACGGCGGCCACCACCTGGCTGCCACAGGCAATCGCCTGGTGGATCAGGTCGATCACCCCGTCCCGTTCGAGCCGCCGGTGGGGCAGGGCCAGGGCCGCCCCGGCCGAGGCGCGCAGCACTTTGGGCTGCAGGGGATCGGCACCGCCGGCCAGCCAGACCTGCGCAATGCCGGCTGCCAGGGCCGTGCGCAGCAGGGTGCCCAGATTCCCGGGGTCCTGGATGCCGTCCAGCACCAGCACAAAGTCGGCGGCCCGTTGTGCCGGTTGGGGCGGGCTCAGGGTCAGCACCACCCCATCGGGGTGGTCGGTGGTGGCCACGGCGGCCAGCACCTCCGGGCTGACCAGGATCGCCGTGGCGTTCAGCGCTGCCAACAGCGGGCTATGGCGTTCGCACCACTGGGGTGTGACCACCAGTTGCTGGGGGACCAACCCCAGCCGCAGCACCTCCTGAACAAGATGGGTGCCTTCGAGCAGCAACAGGTCCTGTTGCCTGCGACCCGCGGGGGTGTGCAGCTGCCGCAGCTGCCGCACCAGCGGGTTTCGTCGGCTGGTGATCAACGCGGGTTCAGAAGCTCTGAACGCGGCGGACATGCATGCCGTCGTCGATGCTCAGATGTTTTCCTTCCAGCTCGAGGCCCCGTACGGCAGCAATTTCACCCTTGAGGCCCTCAGCTTGAAGGTTCTCGATCATCTTCTTGATCAGCACGTCTTCCACCGTGGCCTGGTCAAGGCCATCAGGAGTCAGGCTCTCAAGAAACTTGCCGAGTTTGGCTGCCACCAGCTCGGAGGCATTGCTGATCTTGAGAACAATCATAAGAAAGATGCGGATGGGGAGACTTGAACTCCCACGACATTGCTGCCACTAGTACCTGAAACTAGCGCGTCTACCAATTCCGCCACATCCGCGTGACGTTGTGCCCTCAGGCACCCCAGCACCATAGGGCATGGCTGAAACCGACCCCTGGCGGCAAGAACGGTGAAACCAGTTCTTGCTCTGGCGGTCTAGACGGTCTCACTTTTTGTTGTCAAGATGCGCGGCATCTGCCGGACAGCCCCTGCCATGACACTCGCCGCTGTCCGGTCCAGCGTTGTTCTCAATCCCCAGCTTGAGATCTCCGGCGGGCGGCAGCTGAGCGGTGAACTCACGGTCAGTGGTGCCAAGAATTCGGCCCTGGTGCTGATGGCCACCTGTCTGCTGAGCCGCGACACGGTCCGGCTGCGCAACGTGCCGCCTCTGACCGACATCACCGGCATGGGCGAAATGCTGTCGAGCCTTGGTGCCCAGGTGGTGCGCAAGGGTGACGTGCTCGAACTCACCGGCGATCGCATCAGCAATGCCGCCGCCCCCTATGAGCTGGTCAACAGCCTGAGGGCCAGCTTCTTCTGCATTGGTCCGCTGCTGGCCCGCATGGGTATGGCCAGGGTGCCGCTGCCTGGTGGCTGCCAGATCGGGACCAGGCCCGTGGTGGAGCACGTCAAAGGTCTCAAGGCCATGGGTGCCCAGGTCACCATCGAGCATGGCGTGGTCAATGCCGTCGTGCCCGGTCGTGGACACCGGCTCAAGGGCGGCCGCATTCACCTTGATTGCCCCAGCGTCGGCGCCACCGAAACGCTGATGATGGCCGCGGTCCTCGCCGATGGTGAGACCGTGATCGACAACGCCGCCCAGGAGCCTGAGGTGGTGGATCTGGCGGCGTTGCTGATCGCCATGGGTGCCCGGGTGCGCGGCGCCGGCACGCCCACAATCACGATCGTCGGGGTTGAACGGCTGCATGGCGCCGATTACGCCGTCATTCCGGACCGCATCGAAGCGGGAACCCTGCTGCTGGCCGCAGCGATCACCCGCTCGACCCTGCGCATTACCCCGGTCATCCCCGAGCATCTCGGGGCCGTGATCACCAAGCTCGAAGAGGCCGGTTGCGTGATCAAGCACGACGGCATCGGCGTCACCATCAACGCCCGCCAGATCAACGCCGTTGACCTGCGCACCCAGCCTTTTCCCGGGTTCCCGACCGACCTGCAGGCGCCGTTCATGAGCCTGCTGGCCACCGCCCGCGGCACCAGCGTGATCACCGAGAACATTTTTGAAAACCGGTTGCAACACGTAGCCGAGCTGCAGCGCATGGGAGCCGCAATCCGCATGCAGGGCAACACCGCCTTCGTTGAGGGGGTGTCACGCCTGAGTGGCGCCCCGGTGCAGGGCACCGATCTGCGGGCCGCGGCGGCCATGGTGCTGGCAGGCCTGGCGGCCGATGGCATCACCACCGTGCGGGGGATTGAATACCTCGATCGCGGCTACGCCTTCCTGGAAGAGAAGCTCAATGCCGTCGGCGCCCAGATCAGGCGGGTCGACGCCACGTAAGCTCCCCAGTGCGGGAGCGTGCCGGAATTGGTAGACGGACTCGACTCAAAATCGAGCGCCTTCGGGCATGTGGGTTCGAGTCCCACCGCTCCCATCTCGCCAGCCCCCACCTCGGGGCCTGTGATGGACACCTACGCCCGCTTCCCGCTGGAGCTGGTGCGCGGTCGAGGTGTGTGGGTCTGGGACCGCAGCGGTAGGCGCTATCTCGACTGCGTCGCTGGCATTGCCGTCAACACCCTGGGCCACAGCGACCCCGGCCTGCGCCGGGCTTTGGCCGCCCAGCTGGGCCGCCTGCAGCATGTCTCCAACCTGTACCGGATTCCCGAGCAGGAGCAGCTGGCTGCCGCCATCACCGGCCGCAGCTGCTTTGACCGGGTCTTCTTCTGCAATTCGGGCGCCGAGGCCAACGAAGCGGCCATCAAGCTGGCCCGCAAGCACGGCCACAGCGTGCGCGGCATCCCATCCGACCAGGCACCGCTGATCCTGACCGCTCAGGCGAGCTTCCATGGCCGCACCCTGGCCGCCGTCACCGCCACCGGTCAGCCCAAGTACCACCAGGGCTTCGAACCGATGGTGCAGGGCTTCCGCCATTTTCCGTACAACGACATCCCGGCGTTTGAGGCGCTTCTGGCCGACTGCGAGGCCGCCGGCCCCCGGGTGGCCGCCGTGTTGCTTGAGCCCCTGCAGGGTGAAGGCGGGGTGATCCCAGGCGATCCTGCTTTCTTTGCCCGGGTCCGGCAGTTGTGTGATCAGCACGGGATCCTGCTGATCTTTGATGAGGTCCAGATCGGCGTGGGCCGCAGCGGCCGTCTGTGGGGTTACCAGCGGTTGGGGGTTGAACCGGATGCCATCACCCTGGCCAAGGGCCTGGGTGGCGGCTTCCCGATCGGGGCCCTCGCGGTCAAGGCCAGCGCCGATCACTTCAGACCGGGCGAGCACGCCAGCACCTTCGGCGGCAATCCGATGGCCTGTCGCGCTGGCCTCACGGTGCTCGAGCAGATCGAGCGCCGTGATCTGCTGTCCCATGTGGATCGCATGGGTGGCTTGCTGCAGCAGCTGCTGGGCGAGCTGGTGGCACGTCACAGCCACCTGTTGGCCTCCACCCGTGGCTGGGGCCTGCTGCAGGGTCTGGTGCTGCACCCGGACGCAGGTGTCACCGCCCCAGAGCTGGTCAAGGCCGCCATGGACCAGGGGCTGCTGTTGGTTCCGGCGGGTCCGGCAGTTGTTCGATTCGTGCCGCCGCTGGTGATCCAGCCGCGCCATCTGCGCCGCGCGGTTGCCAGCCTCGAGCGCGCCCTGTTGCCCCTGACCACCGGCGCCACCCCCTGAGCTTGCTCGGTCAGTGCTGAGTTCCTGTGATGCGTTGAGCGACGACGACTTTGCCGATCTGATTGAGCCGTTCAGCCGCCGTGGGGTCGATCTCGGGCTTGAGCGGCTGAGGGCTGCCCTGGCCGACCTCGGTCACCCCGAGCGGCGTTTTGCGGCGGTGCAGGTCGCCGGCACCAATGGCAAGGGGTCGATCTGCACCCTCGTGCACCGGGTGCTGCTGGCGGCCGGGATTCGGGCTGGGCTCTACACCTCACCACACCTGGTGAGCTGGACCGAGCGCATTCGACTGGGTGCCGAGCCGATCGCCCCTGCAGCCCTGCGCCGCCAACTTGAAACGGCAAGCCCCGTGGCCAGGGCGCACGGTCTGACACCGTTTGAACTGGTCACTGCGGCGGCATTTTTGGCCTTTGCCGAGGCCGGACTGCCCATGGTGGTGCTCGAGGTGGGGCTCGGCGGTCGGCTGGATGCCACCAGCTGCCACAGCGATCGCGGTGTGATCGGCATGGCCAGTATCGGCCTTGATCATCGGGAGTTTCTCGGTCCCGACTTGGCCAGCATCGCGGCCGAGAAGGCCGGCGTGCTGCAGGCGGAAGCGGTGGCGATCAGTGCCCCCCAGGCTCCCGAGGTGACAGCAGTGCTCAACGCTCAGGCCCAGGCAAGCGGGGCGCGGCTGCGCTGGGTCGACCCCTTGCCCCAGAACGCGGCTGGCGATCTGCTGATCGATGGTCAGTGGACCCCCTGCGGTTTGTCCGGGGTGGTGCAGGCGGCCAACGGTGCCGTGGCCCTGGGTCTTGCTGAGGCCCTGTCCGCCCGCGGCTGGCCGATCGACAGCGCTGCGATCCGTGCGGGCTTTGCAGCCGCCCGCTGGCCAGGTCGCCTGCAACAGCTCAGTTGGTGGGGTGTGCCCCTGCTGCTTGATGGCGCCCACAACCCACCGGCAGCGGCGGCGCTGCGGGCCGAGCTGGATGCCCACCCCGAGCGCCACGGCCTGGCCCCGGGGCCGCGCCACTGGGTGATCGGCATGCTGGCCAACAAGCAGGGGCCTGACATCCTGCAGGCCCTGCTGGCCCCCGGTGACCTGGCCTGGATCGTGCCGGTCCCCGGCCATGCCAGTTGGCGCTGCGATCAACTGGCAGATCAGCTGCAAGCCAACCCCTCCCTGGCCGCAGCCCTGCACCCTGCCCGTGACCTGAGCCAGGCACTGAATCTCAGCCGGGCGGTCGATGGGGCTGCGATTCCCGACCAGACCCGCTTATCCGCTCCATCAGCTCCGGTTCCCCTGCCCGGGCAGCGGGACGCTCGGCGTGTGGTGGTCGCAGGATCGCTTTACCTGATCGGTCATGCGATGGCGAGCGCTCCGCGGGCCATGCCGGACTGAAGCAGGTCTGGCTTGGGCCAGAGGGTGGCCGGGCATCACAGCCTGGGCGTGCATCTCAGCCTGGGCGTGCATCTCAACTGTCCAGAGGTCCGGTTTCCCTTTAATGCCGCGGCCCTTCGATCACAGCACGCTGATGCGCGCGTGCCGTGATGCCGATGTGTCTTGCTGCAGCGATGTCTTGCTGCAGGGGTCTCTTGATGCAGACGTGCCGAGATCGGCATCACCCAGCAAGCAGCACCAGCCACCGCCGAAAGACAACAGGACCACGAACCCAACGACCACGAACCCATGACGCCAGCGCTGGCACGCCAGCGGCGGGCATTGCTGTGCGACGTTCCGCGCCCAGTGGAGCGCCGGTTGGTTCAGAGTGAAGGTGGTTGCGGCCTAGTCATGACGCTTCAGCGATGGAACCCTGGCTGGAGCGCGGCCCGCCGACAGTGCTGGGTTGGGCGGTTGGTTGGCGCGGTGTTCGCTCTGGCGCTTGTCAGTGTTGTGCTGCTGACTCCCGGGGCCGTCAGGGCCGAGTTCTCGGGTGTGGATTACACCCTCACCAACCAGAATGGTGCCGATTTTCATGGCCAGGACCTGGCCAATACATCGTTTGCCGGGGCAGCCGGTCGCCAGGCCAATTTTGCCGGCGCCCAGCTGCACGGGGCGATTCTGACCCAGGCGGCCTTCCCAGAAGCTGATTTTTCTGGGGCTGACCTCAGTGGCGTGCTGATGGACAAAGTCGACTTCTCAGGTGCTGACTTCACCGGTGCCAACCTGAGCGGTGTGATCGCCTCAGGCAGCAGTTTTGCCGGTGCCATCGTCACCGATGCCGACTTCAGCGACGCCCTGATCGATCGCAATGATCAGCGGGCCCTGTGCCGCGATGCCGAGGGGACCAACCCCGTCACCGGCGTCGACACCCGCACCAGCCTGGGCTGCTGAGCGGATGACCTGACCTGTCTGCGCCTCAGCGCGCGAGCCAGCCTCGCAACTTGCCAGGGTTGAGCAGCCCGGCGGGGTCGTTGGCCGCCTTGGCGGCCACCTGGTCGGCGTCGATCACCCCCAGTCCACCGTCTTCGACGGTGAACACGTGGGGGTTGAACAGAAATCCCCCCAGCTCGCGGCAGTGGGCGATCAGCTGTTCGAGTTGTTCCTGCCCCTGCCATTGCACCACCGGCAGGCACACCAGCCGCTGGGCGCCCTGCTGGCGCACCCCTTCGAGGTGCCAGTGGATCGTCTCGCCCCACCGCTGCCGCAGCGCCGCCAAAACCTCGCCTTCGGGCTGGGGCAACAGCAGCTGTAGGTACGTCCAGTCCGGTCGGCTGGACCGCCAGTGCAGGGTGGTGTGGTTCCAGCCCAGCTCGCGCAGGGGGATGCCTCGACTCTGGCTCTGGGGTTGCTGCCACAGCACCTGGCCCCCCAGCTGCTGGAGGCGTCCGGGTAGCACCGGCAGGGCGGCGGGGTGGGCCAGCAGCAGCAGCCGGTGTTCGCCGCTCGCGTCGGGGCAACCCGCCGGCCATGGCATGGCGCGGGCGACGGGGGCTTCCAGCAGGTTGAGGCTGTTGAGCTCCACGGCCCAGCGTGCAACGCCCTGGGCGGCCGCCAGGGCCTGGTCCCAGTCAGCAAAGCCCACCACCAGCTGCACCCAGTCCACCGCTTCGGTGCTGGGCAGCTGCAGCGCCGTGAGGATGCCGTTGCAGCCGTAGGCATGGTTGAGCGCCTCGCTGCTGGCTGCATCGAGCTGCAGCAGCCGCGGTTCGGGCTCCACGGTCACCACCTCCAGCCCCAGCAGGTTGCCGGGATCCCGCAGGATTCCCCAGCGCAGGGAGCCGATGCCCACCGAGCCGCCGGCGATGAAGCCGCCGATGCTGGCGCTGCGCACCGTGCTGGGCATCAAGCGCAGGGCGCGGCCATTGGGGGCCAGCTGGCGTTCCAGCTCGCCCATCAGCGCTCCTGCTTCAACGGTGATCACCCCGGTGGTGGGGTCAAGGTGCCGCAGGCGGTTCAATCCGCTCAGATCGAGCACGACCCCGCCGCTCAGGGGGACGCACTGGCCGTAGTTGCCGGTGCCGCCGCCGCGGCAGGTGAGCGGTACCCCGTGCCGGGCGCATCCCGAGGCCACGGCCATCACCTGGCTGACGCTTGTGGGGCGTGCCACCAACTGGGCTGTATGCCCTGCAAACAGCGGCGCCAGCACCGGTGAATAGGTATAGAAGTCGCGCGAGAGGCGCTCCAGATCGGCACCGCGCTCGGGACCGAGCAGCTCCAGCTCGGGATGCTGCTGGCTCAGTTCGCTCCGCAGCGCAGCGATCGTCGCTGCTGTGGGCCTGGGGGGCAGCCCCTCCGGCAGGCCTGTGGGCAGGGTTGTGGGCAGGGCTGTGGGCGGAGGAGTGGGCTGGACGCTGGGCATGGTGGCGCTGAGCGGGGGCTGGGGCTGGCGCTCAGCTTGGCAACGGTTCCAGCCAGATCCCGCCCCGCATCACCCGCCGCGCCGGTGGGCGTGCCAGCACGGCATTCCAGCTGTCGGCTTCGAGCACCAGCAGATCCGCCGGACAGCCCGGCCGCAGGACCCCATCCCAGGCGAGCCCCATCAGGCGGGCGCCGGCGGTGGTGAACGGGGCCAGTCCCTGGCGCGTCCACGGGTCGAGGTGGCTGGTGGTGAAGCACAGCCGCAGCAGGTCGATCGGGTCGTAGTCGCCGCCGGGGAACCAGGGGTCCTGCACGTTGTCGCCGCCGACGGCCACCTCGACGCCGGCCCGTTGCAGTGTTCGGACCGGGGCCTGGGCCCGGCGCCAGGGGGTCTGGCCGCTGCGACGCCCAAGCAGCCAGAGGTTGGTGCGGGGCAGGGCCACCACAGTCAGTCCCGCGGCTGCCATGCGGTCGGCCAGGCGCTGGCAGCGTTCGGGGGGCAGCAGCGCCATGCTGCTGGCGTGGCTGCAGGTGATCGGCACCTCAGGCCGCAGATCCTCGGCGACCTGGGTGATGCGGGTAACCCCCAGGCCGGGGGCGTCCTCGCCCTCATCGACATGCAGATCGACCCCCAAGCCGTGCCGGGTCGCCAGATCCAGCAGCTGCCGCAGGGCCAGGCTGGCACTGCCGCCATAGCCAAACGGCGGTCCAATTACCCCACCCAGCAGCCCGCCGGCGGCGGCCACCTGCCGCGCCAGGCTTTCGCCCGCGGGGGTCAGCCAGTGGTCGATTGGCACCATTGCCACCAACTGCAGCGCGATGCGCTCGCGCCAGCGGTGGCGCTGCGCTTGCAGCACGTCCCAACTGACCTCGCTGGCGGGGCCGCCACCGCTGTCGATGTGGCTGCGAATCGCGCGCAGGCCGTGGTGCCAGGCCTGCCGCAGGGCCCGCTCACTGCGCTGCTGCACCTGGTCGGCGCTGCGCTGGCCAAACTCCCGCTGGTTGGCGGCGAGGGCGCTGGCGATGGTGCCATCGACGTTCGCAAACGCCGGATGGCTGAAGGTCTTGTCGAGGTGGGCATGGGGTTCCACCGGTGGCGTGATCGCCACGGGAACCGCCCGGCTATCCACCCCGGTGAGAACGTCCGTTGCCGGTTCGATTGCGGCTACCACCGCACCGTCGAGGTGCAGCCTCACCGTGACCAGACCCTCGGCATCGGCCGCCGGCAGGGTCACCTGGCCGGCGTCGATCAGGCAGCGCGGCAGGCGCAGGTGCATGGTCAGGGTTGGGCGCTGGTCTTCAGCACCACAAACTGACCGGCGGCAGCCAGGGTCGTCACCGTGTAGTGGGGCAGACGCAGATTCTCAAGAAGCCTCTGTCCACCAAAACTGGTGCTGTACACGCTCACGAGCCCCAGGTTGAGCCGACTGCTGTGCTCTCTGGCTAGGCGGCCCAGGGGTTGCTCCTGCGATCGCACCAGCGATGTGCAGTCCTGCAACACCATTTGCAGCATCAGCGGCAGGCTCGGTTTGTGGCAGATCTCGTCCTCGATCAGCTCCACCAGGTGCAGGCCGGCGAAGTCTTCAAATTCGTTCGGGCCGGGATTGGTCAACGCCAGCCCACCGGCCGCTACCAGAGCGATCGCCCCCAGGGCGCACCAGAAGCGTTGGCCGGGTTGCAGCACCACGCGCACCGCAGGGCGTCTCAGCATGCCAGCTCCAGCCCGGTGATGTGCCGTTGCAGACCTTGCAGGCGCTGGCGCAGCAGACGCACCAGCTGGCGGATCACCGCATGCTCGCTCCAGTCGCGGTGCACCACCAGCACATCGAGGGCAGGGTGGCTGATCGCAAAATCAAGCGGGCGCAGATCCGGACGGATCAGGCAGGTCATGGCTGTGCCATAGCGGCGTGCCTGTGTTGGGGGTTCACTGCGCAGGGCGCACAGCTTCGAGCGCTGCCCCGGTGCCAGCAGCAGGTGATCCAGCCGCTCCATCACCTGCCGGCAGCGCCGGTGCACAAAGCTCGAATGGGCCAATTCGCTGACCGCGCAGATCTCGCTGGCCGCCAGGCCCCGTTCGTTGGCCAGGGGATGGTCTCCGTCGACCAGCACCATCAGAGGCTGACGGCTCAGTTCCACGGTCTCCAGACAGGGATGGTCGTCGGCGGGGCGTTCGGGCCCGGTCACCAGGGCGGCATCGATGACGCGGTTTTCGAGCAGCACCAGCGCCTCGCAGTCGTTGTGGCGATCCAGCGGCGCCCGGTTGGCGGCCCAGCCCTCGGGCATGGGGTCGAGCACCAGATGGCGCAACCAGCAGGAGCTCTGCAGACGCAGACCCGAGCGGTCGCGAAAGCGCATCCATTGGTTCACCTGCCGCAGCTTGTCCATCAGGCCAAGCGCATCGCAGTGCAGATGCCTGACGGGGTGGTGCAGCGCACAGCCCAGGCCATCCAGCAGGGCCAGGCTCTGTTGACCAGTGCGGCAGATCTGGCTTTGGCTCAGGTCCAGATGGTTGGCGGCCTCCTGCTGCGATCCCAGCCAGGCGCGCAGGTCAAGGGCGTTCAGCTGCTCGATCGAGAGCATCGCGGCATGCAGCTGCGTCGATGATGGCGCTGAATCGCTGACCTGACACGCAGGGGGCCCGGGGACCTTTGTTTTGATAGGCTCCGTGAGCCGCGGCGGGCGTAGCCAAGCGGTTAAGGCAGCGGCTTGTGGCGCCGCCACTCGGGGGTTCGAATCCCCTCGCTCGCCCTTTTTCATCGGGGTCGCAGCCATTTGGGTCTGCGACCTTTTTCTTGTTCGGGGAGTTGTTTTTATTCCCCGGGCAGCTGCAATAAGGCATCGAGCAGCGGCCCGGGGCCGTGGCGTACGGGGTCCTGGCAAACGAGTCCCGTCATGGCCTGCACCTCAGCCATGGCTGTCGCCGCCTGCGTTGCATCGAGCAGGGCGGTGTTCAGGGCAATGGCCCGCACCCGGGGACGTTGCCCGTCGGGGCGGCCCAGGGCAGCCAGGGCCTCCACCGCCGCAATCAGTTGCGGCAACGGCGGGATCGGCAGTGCAGGCAGCCCCTTGATGTGGTGCTGGCCGGCCCGGTGCACCAGCAGCAGGTCTGTCGGTTGGCTGCCGCGCAGCAGCGGCAGGGTGGCGGTCGAGCCCGGATGGGCCAGGGAGCCCTGGCCCTCCACCAGCATCCAGCTCGCTGCGCTCACCGGTCCCAGCCCCGCGTGCTTGCCGGCGGCGGCCTCCAGCACAGCTGCTTCGACCGCACCTGCGGCGTAGTCGACACGCACAGCATCCAAGGCCACGCCGCCGCCACTGATCAGGATGCCCGCCTGACCGGTGCCGACAAAGCGGGCATCAATGCCCCGGGCCAGGGCTGCGGCC
>Ga0164292_10001532_pt1 | contig 18770 bp, 16 predicted proteins | sample GEODES117metaG_FD_111486 | JGI IMG/M metagenome (GOLD analysis project Ga0164292, IMG submission 111486) | Eutrophic lake water microbial communities from Lake Mendota, Wisconsin, USA - GEODES117 metaG | ecosystem: Environmental > Aquatic > Freshwater > Lake | place: USA: Lake Mendota...
GGTCGAAACTGAACACTTCGCGATAGGAATACACCCCGTAAATGCCGCTGGGATTGGCAATCAGCGCAGTGATCTGCGAGCTTTCGTAGGGATCGTCGTCTTCTTCCTTGGGATTGAGAAAATACTTTTCCTTCAGTTCATGATGTGCATTCAGGAAGGTCTCGAAAACCTCATGGCGGGAATGCAGCCGGGGATGCTCGAGGTTGCCCAACACCCGCCTGAGCACTTCGAAATGCGCGGTGCTTCCGGCCAGGCCGACCAGCGAATCGCCGACGCGGATGATCTTGTTGTTGGCTTCATAGTCGCCGGGCAGTCGGGTCTCACCAAACGTGACCAGCGTATCGGCGCCGATCGCGATCTGATTTTTCTTCTTGACGACAACGATCGTGGTCACAACAGGCTCCGGCTCGGGGTCACCCTAAACAGGGACGGCTCACAGCAACACCCGACGAAAATCGAGCAGCAGACGCGCCAGGTGCGCGTTGAACCGCGCAGCCGCTGCCCCGTCGATCACCCGGTGATCGTACGACAGCGACAGCGGCAACAGCAGCCGCGCTTCAAAACTGGTGCCGTTCCAGACCGGACGCATGGCGGTTCGACTGAGCCCGAGGATCGCAACCTCAGGGGCATTGATGATCGGCGTAAAGCCGGTTCCGCCAATGCCGCCCAGGCTCGAAATCGTAAAGGTGCCGCCCTGCATCTGGGCGGGTGCGAGCTTGCCTTCGCGGGCGGCAAGCGCAAGTGTTGCGGTCTCCTGAGCGATCTGTGAGACGGTCTTGCGATCGGCATCGCGAATCACCGGCACGACCAGCCCATTAGGCGTGTCGGCCGCAAAGCCGATATGCCAGTACTGCTTGTAGACCAGCGAATCGCCTTCAAGCGAAGCATTGAAATCGGGCATCTTCTGCAGCGCATGCACGCAGGCCTTGATCACGAAGGCCAGCATCGTGAATTTGACGCCGGCTACCGCCTGCTCTGCATTGATCTGGGTGCGGAAGGCCTCGAGTGCGGTGACGTCGGCTTCGTCATGGTTGGTGACATGAGGAATCATCACCCAGTTGCGATGCAGGTTTGCAGCCGACAGCTTTCGGATGCGCGACAGCGCACGCGTCTCGACCGGCCCGAATTTCGCGAAATCGACCTTAGGCCAGGGCAGCAGCCCAAGACCCGCGCCGTCGGCAGCACCCGCCGCCTTGCCGGCAGGCTTGCTCGCAGCGCCGGCGATGAGCGATTTGACATACGCCCGAACGTCATCGGCCATGATGCGCTGCTTGGGTCCGCTGCCGACCAGTCGTGTCAGTTCGACGCCGAGCTCGCGGGCAAACTTGCGCACCGACGGCGAGGCATGCGGCAGATCGGCCGGCGAGGCATCCTTGCCCGGATCGGCCTGAACCGGCGGCACTCGCACCGCCGACTCAGGGCCTGCCGAACTCGCATCGGCGACAGCCGGTGGTGAAGGCTCGGCGTCGGGGGCAGACGGTGCGCGAGCATCCTGCGCCGCGGTCAAACCCGGTGCGATCACCGGTGCGATCACCGGTACCGTCGGGGGCACGGCATTGGCTGCAGCGGATGGCTGATCAGCAATGGCATCGGCAGTCTCGACCAGCGCAATCACGCTGCCTTGCGCCACCTTGTCGCCGAGTCCGACCTTGAGCTCGACAACCCGCCCGGCTGCACTCGACGGGATTTCCATCGATGCCTTGTCGGATTCGACTGTCAGCAGACTCTGCTCGGGTTTGATCTGCTGGCCCGCACTCACCAGCAGTTCGATGACTTCGACTTCATCGAAGTCGCCAATATCGGGAACCTTCAGTTCAATCAGTGCCATCGTGTCGGTTCCATCAGGCGTAGTGCGGGTTAGGCTTGTCGGGATCGATCCCGTAACGCGCGATGGCATCGGCCAGCAGCGCCGGCTTGAGCCATCCCTCGACTGCCAGCGAACGCATGGCAGACAGGACGACAAAGTACCGGTCGACCTCAAAATGCGACCGCAAGCGCGTGCGAAAGTCCGAACGACCGAAGCCGTCGGTACCAAGCACCCGATAATCGCGCCCGACCGGAATGAATGACCTGATCTGATCGGCGAACAGCTTCACATAGTCGGTCGATGCCACGATCGGTCCGGCATGCGCACCGAGCTGCTCGGTGACATAAGGAATCCGGGGTGAGTCATCGGGATGCAGCAGATTCCAGCGCTCGCAGTCGAGTCCATCGCGGCGCAATTCGGTAAAGCTCGTGACCGACCAGACATCCGCTGCAATCCCCCAATCGCTCGCAAGCAGATCTGCCGCCGCCAGCACCTCGCGCAAAATCGCTCCCGATCCGAGCAGCTGGACCCGGGTCCTGTTGTCGGGATCGCCCTGCCGAAGCAGGTACATGCCGCGAACGATGCCCTGCTCATCGCCCTGGGTCAGCCCGGGATGCGGGTAGTTTTCGTTGAGCAGCGTCAGGTAGTAATAAATGTTTTCCTGATTGCCGACCATGCGGCGCAGGCCCTCGTGCACGATCACCGCCACCTCGTGGGCGAAAGTCGGATCGTAGGACACGCAGTTCGGAATCGTCGCCGACATGATGTGGCTGTGACCGTCGGCATGCTGCAGCCCTTCGCCATTGAGCGTTGTCCGACCCGCCGTGCCGCCCAGCAGAAAGCCGCGTGCCTGCATGTCGCCGGCCGCCCAGGCGAGGTCGCCGATCCGCTGGAAACCGAACATCGAGAAATAGATGAAGAAGGGGATCATGATGCGGTTGTTCGTCGAATACGACGTTGCCGCCGCAATCCATGAACAGAAAGCGCCCGCCTCGTTGATGCCCTCCTCCAGAATCTGGCCCGATTTGTCCTCGCGGTAGTACATCACCTGATCTTTATCAACCGGCGTGTACTTCTGACCCTCGGGTGCATAGATGCCGAGTTGCCTGAACATGCCTTCCATGCCGAAAGTGCGGGCCTCGTCCGGCACGATTGGTACCACGCGCGACCCCAGATTCTTGTCTCGCACCAGCGCGGTCAGCAAACGCACGAACGCCTGAGTGGTCGAGATTTCGCGGCCGCTTGCGGTCGGCTCGAGCACCGCTTTGAACACGTCAAGCGGCGGTACCTCGAGCGTTTCATCGGCCATCACGCGACGATGCGGCAGGTAGCCACCGAGCGCTTTCCTGCGCTCGTGCATGTAACGCATCTCGGGCGCATCTTCAGCCGGCATGTAGAACGGCAGCTCGTCAAGCTGCTCGTCAGCGATCGGGATATTGAATCGGTCGCGAAACTCCCGAATCGCGGTGACATCGAGCTTCTTGAGCTGGTGGGTCGGATTTTTGGCTTCACCTGCACGGCCCATGCCATAGCCCTTGACGGTCTTGGCCAGCACCACGGTCGGCTGCCCTGCGTGGTTGACCGCCGCGTGAAAGGCCGAATAGACCTTGTGCGGATCGTGGCCGCCACGATTGAGTCGCCAGATATCGTCATCGGTCATGCGCGAAACCATCTCCAGCAGGCGCGGATCCTTGCCAAAGAAATTCTTGCGAACGAAGGCGCCGTCATTGGCCTTGTAAGCCTGGTATTCGCCATCGACGGTCTCTTCCATGACCCGCTGCAGGATGCCGTCCTTGTCGCGCGCGAGCAGCGGATCCCAGTAGGAGCCCCAGATCAGCTTGATCACGTTCCAGCCCGATCCGCGGAACTCGCCTTCAAGCTCCTGGATGATCTTGCCGTTGCCGCGAACCGGCCCGTCGAGTCGCTGCAGGTTGCAGTTGATGACGAAGATCAGGTTATCGAGCTTTTCGCGTGCCGCCAGACTGATCGCGCCCAGCGACTCGGGCTCATCCATCTCGCCGTCGCCGCAGAAGACCCAGACCTTGCGGTTGGCGGTATCGGCGATGCCCCGGGCATGCAGGTACTTGAGAAAGCGGGCCTGGTAGATCGCCTGAATCGGGCCCAGCCCCATCGACACTGTCGGGAACTGCCAGAAATCCGGCATCAGCTTCGGATGCGGGTAAGACGACAAGCCTTTGCCGGCGACTTCCTGTCGAAAGCTCAACAACTGGTCCTGGGTGAGCCGCCCCTCGAGAAAGGCACGCGAATAAACACCGGGGGCCGAATGCCCCTGGAAGTAGACCAGGTCGCCGCCATGCCCCTCGTGAGGCGCGTGCCAGAAATGATTCATCCCGGCACCGATCATCGTCGCCGAAGACGCGAACGACGCGATATGACCGCCCAGATCGCCACCATCTGGCGGGTCGAGGCGATTGGCCCGCACGACCATCGCCATGGCATTCCAGCGCACGAAAGACCGGATACGCTCTTCGTATTCGGCATTGCCGGGACTGGGCACCTCGAGATGGACCGGAATCGTGTTGATGTAGGCGGTATTGGCCGAAAACGGGATGAAGGCACCGCTGCGGCGCGCCTTCTCGATAAGCGTACTCAGCAGGAAATGCGCGCGCCCGGGGCCCTCACGCTCGATGACCGACTCAAGCGCGTCGAGCCATTCGCGTGTTTCGAGCGAATCGGGATCATTCGCCGCGGCGTCGTTCGGCAAAGCGGACATCCGCATCTCCTTTCTCTGTGATTTGAGTCGATTCTAGTCAGCAGACCTGACGAGCGTCTACAGAAATTATCGTATCGAGAAAATATATTTCGTATTACGGGAAGTCGTGGCGGCCTTGCGACGAAGCTGTACCGGGACAGTGTCAGGAATAAGCGCAGCAGGCGCTCACCCAGTCAGGGCCGTGTTACTATTTGAGGCTTAGCGCCCGTAGCTCAGTTGGATAGAGTACTTGGCTACGAACCAAGGGGTCGTGGGTTCGAATCCTGCCGGGCGCGCCATGATTGACTGCAATACCGCGGGCCCGGGGGCTAAGCCCTCCGGGCCCTTTTTGTTTTCCGGGCATTTTTGTTTTCCGGCCCTTTTTGCTTTGTCAGGGGTGCATCGTCAACCGACGGCCATCCTCAGCCCTCGCCCCCCTGAGCGCCGTAGAAGACAACCCAGGTGACAAAATCGTCGCTGAAGTTTTCAAACCGATGCTCGACTCCTGCCGCCACGAAAAAGGCGTCGCCACTTGCGCAGTCAAAGCGCTGAGCGCCAATCAGCAGATGCGCCGTGCCGCATTGGATGAAGTACAACTCGTCCTGTGTATGAGGCTGCTGCCTGTCCTGATCACGGGGTGCAAAGACCTCAACCGACATTGAACCGCCTGCCATCATGGTCACAAACGGCGCCCCGGCAGGATAGGTCTCACTGGGTTCACCGGGTAAACGCTTCAACGCCTGGTGCAAAGAGACTTTCATGTTTTCACTTCATCCGACTGTTGAAACCTGCGAGATTCGGCAGATTCGGGCACACTTTTGCTTTACCCACCCGCCTTCCGATAAGAGGTTATCGATGACCACTGTCAAAAGCGCGCTAGCCCAGAAAAGCGGCGCCCTCATCCATGTTCGTTCCGACGACATGGTCTTCAAAGCTCTGACGCAGATGCGGGACAACCGTGTCCGATCAGTGCTGGTCATCGACGACGAGGTGCTGGTCGGCATCGTGTCGCAGGGTGACTGCGCGATCAAGGTGCTGCTGCCGGGGCTCGATGCAAAGACAACGGTGATCAGCCAGGTGATGACTCGCAATCCCATAACGGTCAAGTTGAGCGACCAGATCGACTCGTGCATGGCCCTGATGTCGGCAAAGGGATTTCGTCACCTGCCGGTACTGGAGGCCGGCAAGGTCGTGGGCGTGATCTCGATCGGGGACGTCGTCAAGGACACCATCCGCGATCTCAAGCTCAACGTGAACGATCTGATGGGCTACATCATGTCCGACGGGCCCGGCGGTTGAGATCAACCCGGCGCGCCGGGTTGCTTGAGCGGATGCGATGTCGCGAACGCAGGCAGTGCCTGCAGACGCTCATGGATGGCGACAGCCACAGGAAAGGCTGATGCATCGACCTTGAAGAACATCATGGCCAGCAGGTGCGAGGACAGACAGATATCGGCCAGGGTCACCTGATTGCCATGGCAATACACACCGGTGTCTGGCGAAGACGCCAGGTTGGCTTCAATCGCCTGCAGGCCGGTCGTCAGGGCACGCGTGACCCAGCGCTGGATGGCCGCATCATCCAGTGCGGCGTCTTTCTGCAGATGCCGACGCACTCTGGGGACCAGCAGCGGATGGGAGTCGGCCGCATGGATCTGTGCCAGCCCGCGCACCCGCGCCCGCCCGGCAGGGTCGGCAGGTAGCAGCGGCGGCGCCGGTGCGATCTCATCCAGGTATTCCACGATGGCCATCGACTGAAACAGCACACGCCCATCATCGAGCACCAGCGCGGGCAAAACCGCCTGCGGGTTGATAGCCCGAAAATCGGGCAGCAAATGCGCGTCGCCCAGCATGTCAACCTGAGTCACGTCATGGGGAATGCCTTTGAGTGTCAGGGCAACCCGTACGCGATAAGCCGCCAGCGACCGCCAGTTTGAATAGAAGTTCATCTTGAGCGTGTCCTTGGAGTCCCGTCGGAATAAGCAATTGGCACGGAGCTGAGCCAAGCCGCCCGACATTTCGCCGAGCCTACACCGGCTGGCATTTCCCCGCGATAATCCAACCATGAATATCGTCCAGACTGCCCGCGACCTGACCCCGACCATTCGGGCCTGCATCCCTGAACTCGAAAGCAAGCGCACCCTGCCGACCGAGCTCGCCACCGAGCTCGCCCATGCCGGGCTCTTCCGAACGCTGCTGCCACGCAGCCTCGGCGGCCTTGAGCTCGAGCCGCAGCAAGCACTCGACACCATGGAGGCGATCGGCCATGCCGACGCGTCGACCGGCTGGTGCGTGATGATCGGGGCCACCTCGGGCATGAGCGCAGCCTGGCTGGAGCAATCGGTGGCTGCCAGTATTCATGCCACACCGCAGACCGTCACCGCCGGGGTGTTTGCGCCAATGGGCCGCGCGACCGCGCAGGGCGATCACTACACGGTCGATGGCAAATGGGCCTGGGCGAGCGGCAATGCCCATTGCAGCTGGATCGCCGGCGGCTGCGCCATCATCGAGGACGGCAAACCCAGGCTTTTACCCAACGGCATGCTCGATTCGCGCATGGTCTTCTTTCCGTCGGATGCCGTCACACGCCTCGACGGCTGGCATGTGAGCGGACTGGTCGGCACCGGCAGCGGCGAGTTCTCGGTCGAGAATCTGGTGGTTCCACGCTCCCATTCGGTCTCGCTGATGTCGGACTCACCGCGTGAAACCGGGGCGCTTTATCGGATGCCTATATTCGGGCTGCTGGCGCAGGGCATTGCTGCCGTCATGCTCGGAAACGCGCGAGCCGCAATCGGAGACCTGGTCGCACTGGCCGGCGCCAAGCACCCCCAAGGCAGCCGACGAACCCTGGCCGAGCGCGCCAGCGCGCAAACCGACCTCGCCCGCGCCGAGGCGACGCTGCGCTCGGCAGGCGCCTATTGCCGCGAATCGGTCGGCCAAGCCTGGCGGCAAGCCTGCGCCGGCGAGCCGCTCGACGCCGCAACCCGAGCCCAGCTCAGGCTGTCGGCGACCCACGCAACCCGGGTCGCAGCCGACGTCGCCACCAGCATGTACGAACTCGGTGGCGGCTCGTCGGTCTACCTGTCGAGTCCATTGCAGCGCCGATTTCGCGATGCGCATGTCGGCACTCAGCACCTGATGGTCGCTGCGCCCACCTGGGAGCTCGCCGGGCGGGTTCTCATGGGTCTGCCGACCGATGCCACGCTGCTTTAGTCCGGCATTAGTGCTACCGTTGCCTGCACCATGGTCCGTCGCGCCCTCTACAGCCGTCCACCGCCAAACCGGCCTGCCGGCGGTGGACGGTCAGACGCCATGGTCAACGCCTCCGAGAAGACCTCGCGGCCACGCATCGGCAGTGCGCAACAGACTGTCGCTTCATCTGCGAGACCCGCGGCAAACCCACCCGCGCCCCCGATCGGGCGCTTCGCTCGCCTGCGTCGGCTGACCGCCCGTCTCAGCGCGCGATACGAACGATTCCTGCTGGTGGCACTCGGCATGGCCGCAGCGCTCGCCCTGGTCGCGGCGTCGCAACGCATGGCGCCGCCTGCTCCCGGGCTCGACCAGAAGATCATCGATGCTGCGGTGCTGCGCACGCTCGAGACCGCCACCCTGCCCTCACCTGCTGCCAAAGCTTGGGAGATCATCCGCCCTTCGGTCGTCCGGGTGCGGCGTATCGGCCCTCCCAAAGAGGGCAAGGACGGCCAGAGCGGCGGCGAAGGGGAAGACATCGGTGTCGGCAGCGGTGTAGTCATCGTCGAGTCGGGGCTGATCCTGACCAATCTGCATGTGGTCGAGGGTGCCACCTCGATCAAGGTGGTCTTTGCCGATGGCCTGGTCTCGGACGCCGAGATCGTGAAGACCCAGCCCGACCAGGACCTCGCCATTCTCAAGGCCCGAACGCTGCCGGACGATCTGCAGGCGGCAACAATGAAATCGACCGCCGATCTGCGCCCCGGCGATACCGTGATCGCTGCCGGCTTTCCCTTCGGCATCGGTCCGTCGGTGACCTCCGGGGTCGTCTCCGGGCTCAAGCGCGAGTTCCGAACGCCGCAAGGCCAGCAACTGCTGACCAACCTCATCCAGTTCGATGCCGCGGTCAACCCCGGCAGTTCCGGCGGGCCGCTCATCACCCCCGACGGCGAGGTGATCGGCATCGTCACCGCCGTGCTCAATCCGACCGAGCAGCGCGTCTTCGTCGGCATCGGCTTTGCCGTGCCGATCGAGAACGCCGCGGGCGGTGCCGGCATGTCACCCTTCTGAACCAAAGCAGTGATGTCCCCACCGAGACCCATCGGGTCCCACTGAGACCATCGGACAAACCAGCCCATGAACGATCACACGACGCAACACAGTACCCACCACGGCGCCACCGGAGCCGACGTGTCGGCGCTGATGGAGCGGATCCTCTTCGAAGTCAAAAAGATCGTCGTCGGCCAGGACCACTTTCTTGAGCGTGTGCTGGTCGCCATCCTGGCCCAGGGCCATCTCCTGGTCGAGGGCGTGCCGGGGCTTGCAAAGACCCTCACAGTCAAGACACTTGCCACCACGATTCAGGGCCATTTCAGACGAATCCAGTTCACGCCCGACCTGGTGCCGGCAGACCTGATCGGCACGCGCATCTACAGCCAGAAGACCGGTGAATTCAGTACCGCGCTCGGGCCGGTCTTCACCAATCTGCTGCTGGCCGACGAAATCAACCGTGCGCCTGCCAAGGTTCAGAGCGCCCTGCTCGAGGTCATGCAGGAGCGTCAGGTCACCATCGCCGGCGAAACCCATTTCGTGCCCGATCCCTTTCTGGTGATGGCCACCCAAAACCCAATCGAAACCGAAGGCACCTACCCGCTGCCCGAGGCTCAGGTCGATCGGTTCATGATGAAGGTGCTGGTCGGCTATCCGACCGAGGAAGAGGAATTCGTGATCGTCGACCGGGTAACCGGCCCGGCCATTGCGATTGGCGCAGTGGCCACTACCGCGCAACTGAGCGCGCTTCAGCGCGCCTGCCGGCGTGGCTATGTCGACCCGACGCTCATGCAGTACGCGGTCAGGCTGGTGGCCGCAACGCGCGAACCCGATCGATTCGGTATTGGCGACACTGCCCGGCTGCTGACCTTCGGCGCCAGCCCCCGTGCCTCGATCGCGCTGGTCGAAGGCGCGCGCGCCCTGGCCTTCCTGCGCGGGCGCCCCTACGCGCTGCCGGAAGACATCGCCGACATTGCGCCCGATGTGCTGCGTCACCGGCTGGTGCTGTCCTATGAAGCCCTGGCAGAAGGTGAGTCGGCCGACGCCATCGTTCGCCGGATCATGCAGCAGGTGCCGCAACCTCCCCGCCCGCTGCAGAGCCATGTCGAGCTTGAAGCGCGACCCTGAGGCGCTGCTTCGCCGACTCGAGTGGACGGTGATCCGTCGGCTCGACGGTCTGCTGCATGGCGACTACCGGACCCTGTTTCGAGGCTTCGGCCTGGACCTGGCCGATCTTCGTGAATACCAGTTCAACGATGATGTGCGACGCATCGACTGGAATGTCACTGCCCGGATGCAGACTCCCTATGTCCGCGAATACCACGAAGACCGCGAAGTCTCGGCCTGGTTCCTGGTCGATCTGAGCGGCTCGATCGGCTTCGGCTCGGGCGCGCAGACCAAGCACATGCTGACGGTTGATTTCGTCGCCGTCATGGCCCGTCTGCTGTCGGGTCACGGCAATGCGGTCGGCGCGATGTGTTACGGACAACGGGTCGACCAGGTGATTGCCGCACGCACCGGTCGCAGGCATGTCCTGCACCTTCTGCAGCAACTTGAAACGCGTGGGCAGTCGCTGCCGGCCAGCCGTCAAGGCGCCGGCTCGCCGCAATTGCGCAGTACCGGCACCGCGACCGACCTGGGAGAACTCTTGCGCGCGGCGACGCAGTTGATCAAGCGCCGTTCGCTGGTCTTTGTCGTGTCCGACTTCATCAGCGAGCCAGGCTGGCCATCAGCGCTCGCGCAGTTGTCGCAGCGACACGAAGTGGTCGCCATCCGCATGCACGATCCGCTCGAATCGAGTCTGCCCGATATCGGCCTGATCACGGTCGAGGACGCCGAAACCGGTGAGCAGCTGTTCGTCGATACCGCTGACCGAGCCTTTCGCCGGCGCTTTGAGGCGATTGCCGCCACGCGCGAAAACACCCTGCGCGAGGCGCTCGCCCGCGCCGGGGTCGATGCCCTTGAGCTGTCGACCGAAGAGGATCTCGCCGATGGTGTGCTGCGTTTCGCCGATCTGCGCCGACAACGAAGTCGGCGCAATGCCGGCAGGTCGATGCCCGGCCACCTCACTGCCGCAGGAGCCGCCACCCGATGAGCTTCGTGTGGCCCCAGATGCTGTTCACGCTGGCAGTCCTGCCGCTGATTGCAGGCTTCTATCTCTGGCGTCAGCGCAGCCAGCGCGCCGCGAGTCAGACTTTGTCGGGCATCTCGGCCGCAACCGCCTCCGGGCAGGCCTGGCGCCCTCATCTGCCGCCGCTGCTGTTCCTGCTCGGCCTCGCACTGATGCTGTTTGCACTCTCGCGCCCGGCCACGGTCGTCAGCATGCCGACCAGCCATCGCACGGTCATCCTCGCGCTTGACATCTCGGGCAGCATGCGCGCGACCGACCTGCAGCCGACGCGGCTGGCAGCGGCCCAAGCCGCCGCTCGCGCCTTCATCGATGCCCAGCCCTCCAGCACCCGGATCGGCATCGTGAGCTTTGCCGGCACCGCATCACTGGTCCAGGCGCCCACAGGCAATCGCGAAGACCTCAGCCAGGCCCTCGATCGGCTGCAACCCCAGCGCGGAACCGCGATCGGCAGCGCGATCGTCGTCAGCCTGGCCACACTCTTTCCGGGCGCGGGCATCGACCTGAAGTCGGTCGGCCAGCGACCCGCCGCGCCTGCCGGCAACGGCTCAAGAGAAGATCGGCGCGACGCCGCCCGAAAATCCCCGGAAAAGACCGAGCCGGTGCCGGCCGGTTCGTTCGAGTCGGCGGTCATCGTGCTGATGTCAGACGGCCAAGCCAACACCGGACCGGATCCGGTCGGCGCAGCCAAACTTGCCGCCGATCGCGGTGTGCGCCTGTATACCGTGGGAATCGGTTCGACCAAGGGTGAAGTGCTGCGCACCGATGGCTGGTCGATGCGCGTCGGACTGGATGAGGCCTCGCTCAAGACCATCGCCGACATCACCCGAGGCGAATACTTTCAGGCCGCAAGCTCCGATGAACTCAAGCGTGTCTATGCCTCGATGAACAGCCGCTTCGTAGTCGAGCGCAAGGAACTCGAGGTCGGCGCGCTGTTTGCAGGCGCCGGCCTTGTGATGCTGCTGATCGCTGCCGCACTGTCGGTCGCCTGGTACGGGCGGATCCTCTGACCGCGCATCCGATCAGTCGGTGCTGCAGCGCGATTGCTGCGGCGATCTCACGTGCTTCAGCTGATCGCAATCGGATTGATCAGCGCCCAGGGTCAACAAGAGCAGATTGACCGCGTACGTCCAGCACGCGTCTTCGCGCAGCACGGCATTCAAGCCCTTGGAGCCGTCTCCCATTCCGGTGCTGTCGATCAGCGATTCACGATAAAGTCATGCCCATGAGTGATTCGAATCAGCCATCCGACAGCTGGGATGTCGTGGTCATCGGCGGTGGCAACGCGGCCCTGTGTGCCGCGCTCACGGCTGCCGAAGGCGGCGCACGCGTCATCATTCTCGAGTCGGCGCCCCAGGCATGGCGCGGCGGCAATTCGGTCCACACCCGCAACATCCGCTGCATGCACGACGCGCCGCAGGATGTGCTGACCGAGGCCTATCCCGAAGAAGAATTCTGGCAGGACCTGCTCAAGGTCACCGCCGGCAAGACCACCGAGGCACTGACCCGACTGGTCATCCGCGAGTCGGCTACCTGTCGCGAATGGATGCGCGGTCACGGCGTGCACTTTCAGCCCTCGCTTTCCGGCACGCTGCATCTGTCACGCACCAATGCGTTTTTCATGGGCGGCGGCAAAGCGCTGATGAACGCCTACTACCGCAGTGCCGAGCGGCTCGGTGTCGCGATCCGGTATGACACACCGATCGACCGGATCGAATTCGACGGCAAGCGCTTTGTGGCGGCCTTCTCGGGCAGCGAGCGATTTGAAGGCCTCACCTGCGTGCTGGCCTGCGGCGGCTTCGAGTCGAACCTCGCCTGGCAGCGCGAGGCCTGGGGACAGAATCAATGGGGCGAATGGACGGCCGATAACTTCCGCATCCGTGGCACCCGTTTCAATATGGGCGTGATGCTGCGTCATCTGATCGACCAGGGCGCCGATGCCATCGGTGACCCCACGCAGGCGCATTGCGTCGCGATCGATGCCCGGGCGCCGCTCTTTGACGGTGGCATCTCCACCCGCGTCGACTGCGTCTCGCTGGGCATCATGGTCAACAGCGACGCCAAGCGCTTTTACGATGAAGGCGAAGACTTCTGGCCCAAGCGCTATGCGATCTGGGGCCGCCTGGTGGCCGCGCAGCGCGGACAGATCGGCTACGCCATCATCGATGCCAAGGCGATCGGCCGATTCATGCCGGCGGTCTTTGCGCCCGAGAAAGCCGACAGCCTCGCCCAACTCGCCTCGCAGCTGTCGCTTGACCCGAAGACGCTGGTCAGCACTGTCGAGGCCTTCAATGCGAGCTGCCGCGAAGGCCACTTCGATCACGCAGTGCTTGATGACTGCCACACCGAAGGTCTGGAGCCGCCCAAGACGCATTGGGCCCGCCCGATCGACACACCTCCCTTTTTTGGCTATGCCCTTCGCCCCGGCATCACCTTCACCTATCTTGGCGTCAAGGTCGACAGCAAAGCCGCCGTGCACTTCGCCGGCGAGCCGAGCCCCAACCTCTTTGCAGCCGGTGAAATCATGGCGGGCAATGTATTGGGCCAGGGCTATACCGCTGGCGTCGGCATGACGATCGGCACCATCTTTGGCCGGATTGCCGGCGCGCAGGCCTTGCTGGCTTGTCAACAATCCGAGCGCACCACCCATGTCATCGCTTGAATCACTCACAGCCCTGACTCGCGAAGCCAGTGCCCTGGCCGGGGGCTTGCCGATGGCGCGCCTTGGCCCTGCCGAAAGCGAAGTCGCCCGCCAGATGCAGATCTGCAATGCCTGTCGCTATTGCGAGGGTTTTTGCGCGGTCTTCCCGGCCATGACCCGACGACTCGAATTCGATGCGCCCGATGTGCACTATCTCGCCAACCTGTGCCACAACTGCGGCGCCTGCCTGCATGCCTGCCAATACGCGCCGCCCAATGCCTTTGCGGTCAATGTGCCGCAGGCGATGGCCCGGGTGCGTCACCAGACCTATCAGACCTATGCCTGGCCGCGCGCATTTGGCGCCCTCTACCAGCGCAACGGGGTCGTGGTTGCAATCGCGCTCACGCTGGCGCTGGCCGCTTTTCTGGCTGCGACGCTGGCCGCGCGCGGCACGCTCTGGCAAACGGTCGAGGGCGGCAACTTCTACGCTATTTTTCCGCACGGCATACTGGTCGGCATGTTCGGACCGGTGTTCGGATTTGCCTGCCTGGCCCTAGTCCTCGGACTGCACAACTTCTGGCGCGACGTGCGCCCCCTGTCACCATCAGGTGGCGCCGCGCCAATCGATGCCGCAGCCGGTGCGCAAGCCGCCCATGACGCAATGAGCCTGACCTATCTCGGCGGCGGACACGGCGAGGGCTGCCATGAATCCGACGACGGGGCGACCCTGTGGCGCCGGCGGTTTCATCATCTGACCGCCTACGGTTTCGGACTGTGCTTTGCCGCCACCAGCGTGGCCACCCTCTATCACTACGGCCTCGGACGGATCGCGCCCTATCCGTTTCTGAGCCTGCCAGTGCTGCTTGGCACGATCGGCGGTATCGGCCTGATTATCGGGCCGGCCGGCCTGTTCTGGCTCAACCTCAAACGCCACCCCGACCATGGCGATGTCTCGACCCGCCCAATGGACAGAGCCTTCATCGCGCTGCTGGGTTTGTGCGGTGCAAGCGGCATGGCCCTGCTGGCGGCGCGCAGCGGCCCAGCGATGCCGCTCACACTGGCGATTCATCTCGGAGCGGTGATGGCGTTCTTTCTTACCCTGCCCTACGGCAAGTTCGCGCATGCCCCGTATCGCGTTGCCGCGCTGCTCAAATTCGCCGTCGAAAAGCGCATGCCGAGTCGCCTGCGACTGGGCAGCGACTGATTACCTGGCAAACCGCGATGAACCTCCCGCTTTCCGATGTCCCGAGCGTCTCCAAATCGGCGAGAAGGACTTTGAGAGGTGCCGGTGCTACGGTATCGGGGTGCCTGCCGGTACGCCAGATGACCTGCCCGAGCTTTGTCTGCTCGACCCCCAACACCCGATCCTGAAAGGACAAACCACCATGCTCACCCTGTTGCACGAGCAGCGCGAAACCACGCTGCCCAATGCCTCCGCCAGTGGCGACGCGCTATGGCTCGATCGCCATGACATCGAAGCCACCACCGGCTGGGCCTGGAAGCCCGAAGGCCTGTGCCGCGATGACATCTGTGTGCCGCTGCCTCGCGACGCGGCGCATTCCATCGTCAAGCACGACAAGCTCGACCTCGCAGCGATGTGGCGTCACATGGGCCAGCCGGTGGTCCACGATGCGACCGCCAGCACCTGGGTATTCGGTACCGGCCCTGCGCAACGCGCCGCGGCGCTCACCAGCCTCGAGGCACCCGACTTCGAACTGCCCGATCTCGATGGCAATCTGCACCGACTGTCCGACTACCGCGGAAAGAAAGTTTTTCTGGCGACCTGGGCGTCCTGGTGAGGGTGTCGAGCCGACCTGTCCGTGTGGCAGGCACTGTTCGAATCCCTTCAAGGGCAAGGCACCGTGGTCCTGGCCATTGCCATGGACAACGCGCAGGCGGCGAGGCCCTGGATCGAGGCGGCCAAACCGTCCTATCCCTGCCTGATCGACCGTGATCATCATGTCGCCGACCTGTTCAACCTGGTGAACGTGCCGCAGGCGCTCTGGATCGACGAGCACGGGCGCATTGTTCGACCGCCCGAAACCGCCGGATCGACCGACGTCCTGCGCATGATGGACCGCAGCAACGGTGCCCTGCCCGAGCCGATCATGGCTGAGCGCAAGCGCATCAAGGCGCTCTATCTCGATGCGGTGCGCGACTGGGCGCAAAAAGGCGCTGCAAGCGAGCATGTGCTTGAGGCGGGCGAGGCCAGCCAACGTCTGGTGCCTCCCGATCCGGCGATTGCTCAGGCCCATGCCTGCTTCCGGTTGGGTCAGCACCTGCTCAGAGGCGGCCAGGCCGACCAGGCGCGAGTCCACTTCGATGAGGCCATCCGCCTGCACCCCGACTCCTGGAATATCTGGCGTCAGGCGGCCGAAAAGGATGCGCGCGGGCTCGCCGCCGGGCCCGATTTCTGGGCTCGGGTCGATGCCCTTGGCGAGAAAGCCTACTACGCGCCGATCGAGATGAAAGGCGTGGGTCCTGCAGGCTGAGGGGCTAGAGCCCGCGCAGAAAGTCCAGGAGCAGCCGGTTCACTTCGGCCGGCCGCTCCTGCTGCACCCAGTGGCCCGGGCCGTCGATGATGTGACTGCCGCGCAGGCCAGGCAGCGTGCGCGGGAAGGCTTCGATCTGCTGCATCGAGGCCGGAAACTTGAGCACGCCGTCACGGCTGCCGGCGATGAACATCGAGGGCTGCCCGATCGGCTGGCCTTGCCAGGCTGAGGACAAACGCCAGTTGCGCGTGAGATTGCGGTACCAGTTCAAACCACCGCGAAAACCGGTGCGACCGAATTCGCCGCTAAACCAGTCGAGGTCGGCTTCCGATAACCAGGCCGGCAGGGTCTGCGGATCGATGGTATTGGCAAAAAAGCCCCCCGTCTCCGGGATCATCGCGAAACCCTTGCCCTTCTCGGTCACATCGCCACTGGCGGTGTAGTAAATGCGGCGCAAGGAGGTCCGAACATCCGCCTCGAATTCGGCCTCGGCCACCCCGGGCTCCTGAAAATACTGGAGGTAGAACCGGGTGATGCCGAGCTTGCGTAGTGACGAGAGCATGTCGATGCCGCCGCGAGGCGACCAGGGCACGCTCATGCCGACCACCGCCCGAAACACATCCGGACGCCACAAAGCACAATGCCATGCAACCGGCGCACCCCAGTCGTGCCCAACCACCACGGTTTGCGACTCACCCAGCTCCTTGACGAGTGCGACCATGTCGCCCACCAGGTCAAGCAGGGTGTAGCACTCGATCTCGGCTGGCGCGTCGGTGCCGCCGTAGCCACGCATATCGGGAGCCACGCATCGGTAACCGGCCGCTGCAATTGCCAGCATCTGATGTCGCCAGGAGTACCAGCTCTCCGGCCAGCCATGACAGAAAAGCACCATCGGCCCGCTGCCGCACTCTGCATAGCGCTGAGTGATGCCATTGGCGGTCACAGTCCTGAGGGTGATGCCGTCGATCGGGGAGATGTCCATCAGACCGTCCTGTCGAGTGGGGTGGATTCTTGCGCGATCGCAGGTCTGGCTCGCAGCGCCGATCGAAGACGATCAAAGAGTCCGATCAGGCCTCCCGGGAAAAACGCCAATGTGGCCACCAGAACGCTGCCCAGAACGATCTTGTCGGCATAGCCGCCGAGTGACATGAATTTTTCCTGCGACAGGACCAGCACCGTCGCAAGCAACGGCCCCAGCAGCACACGCCGACCGACCAGTACAACTGCAGTCAGCATCAGGATCAGAAAGTAGGCATCGAGAATATCGGCACTGACATAAGCCCGCTGATAAGCATAGAGCCAGCCGGCCGCTGCGGTCAGGGGCGCCGAAAACAGAAAGACCTTCAGGCGCACCGCCTGCGGATCGACACCCGACATGATCGCCAGACGAGGATTGAGGTGCGACATGATCGCGGCTGACCCCAGCCTTGAGCGACGGAATCGCTCGACCAGATAGAGCACGACACACAACAGCGCAAAGGCAAAGGGCCAGATCTCGCGGTCATTGGCCGCCTTCAGCGTGATGCCGAAGAACGACATGTCAAGTGGGGGAATCCCCCTTAATCCATCCGATCCTCCAAGAAAGGACCAGTTCTGAGCCACGGTCGCGGCAACAACGGCAATCGCGTAAGTCACCAGCGAAAAGACAAATTCCCGCAGCCGCAAGGTGATCAGACCCAGGACCGCGGCGAAGATCAATGCGGCCGCCAGCGAGGCCACCAGCGTCGTCCAGCCGCCTGCGCCCAGTCGAGTCGAGAGCAGTGCCGTGGTGTAACTGCCCACCGCAAAGAACACGGTATGCGCGAGACTGACCTCGCCCAGATCGGACACGATCAGATCAAGGCCATAGGCCATCACCGCAAAGATCGCCATCAGCACGAAGGCACTGTAGATCGCCCCGGAGCCACCCGCGATGGTGGGCGCGAAAAACAGCAGCACCGCCAGCGCCGGCACAAGCAGATTTCGGAATCGAGTCATCATGGTCGCTCTGCGAGGTTTCAGCGGGCACCGGCGGCAAGGCCGCCCGGACGAAGGACCAGCACCGCGATCAGCACCACGAACGCCGCTGCCGTGGTGTAAGCCGGCGAAACCATGGCGCCGAAAAATGCAGTGAAAAGGCCCAGCGCGATACCCGCGAGATAACTGCCGGTGACACTGCCGATACCGCCCAGCACCACCACCACGAAGGTCATGATCACTTCGTCAAAACCCATCGACGTCAGAATCGGGGTTCGCGGACCGACCATCGCCCCGGCAAAGGCCACCGCCGCGCCCTCGAAGGCAAACACGCCGAGATAGACGTTGCGAATGTTCACGCCGGCGAGTTCGGCAAGCTTCGGATCCTCGGCCACCATGCGCACCAGCCGACCGATCCGGGTCCGGTCGATGATCATCTTGAGCACGATGAACTCGACGATGGCGACCACAACGATCGCTGCGTCCTGCCAGGTCAGCCAGAAATCGCCAAAAGCGATTTCTTTCGTTGACAGGGGCGTATCAAGAATCTGGCCGGTCGAGCCGAAAAACAGCGCGGCAGCGCCATGCAGCACATAGCCGAAACCGAGCGTCATGATCATGATCGAGACCAGATTCTGTTCGATCGTAGCCTGCAGCATGATCCGCTGCATCAGCAGACCGACCAGCACGCCGATCACGATGGCCAGCGGAATCGCGACCAGATAGGGCATCCCGAGCGTCGCGATCGCGAACCAGGTCACGAAGGCGCCGAGCATGTACATCTGCCCGTGGCCGAA
>Ga0164292_10001533_pt1 | contig 18755 bp, 30 predicted proteins | sample GEODES117metaG_FD_111486 | JGI IMG/M metagenome (GOLD analysis project Ga0164292, IMG submission 111486) | Eutrophic lake water microbial communities from Lake Mendota, Wisconsin, USA - GEODES117 metaG | ecosystem: Environmental > Aquatic > Freshwater > Lake | place: USA: Lake Mendota...
CCACCTAAGTGCTTAGTCATTCTTGAGTATAGTTTTACTCTTGACGGTTCATGCTTACTAGAAGAAAATTCATAGTTGTCTATATGCGGATGAGCTTTAGAATGATGTTTTATAATTGCCTTAACTGTAGAAAACACCTTTACAGCCTTTGAACCCAATTTACCGGTTGCATCATGCTTATCATCGCTGGTATCTTTACCAGAATCATGAAATGCAAAAGCTGCGCTATCATGTGTGTGATGAATGTCGACGTTTTTTTCTGATCCAGCAGAATCTTTAAAGGTGTATCGATGAGATTCATCAGCCCATTTAGGTTTCTTTATCGAGTCATCTTTGTGAAACTCGTGTGCTGTATCAAAGCTTTCTAAGAAAAAATCTTTAAATCCGTACATATTCAATCTCCATATATTTAGTATATTTATATAGAGCAGAGTGTTTGGTGTCCAAGGTAGGAATCGAACCTACGACCTTCTCTGTGTAAAAGAGTTGCACTACCATTATGCTACTCGGACGTTATTTTGGTGCCCTTGGTCGGACTCGAACCGACACTATCTGCATTTTGAGTGCAGCGACTCTACCAATTGGCCTACAAGGACGATTAACCCAGTAATTGTTCTTCTATGCGTACACAACCAGTTTCAAATTCATTCACGATAATAGTTTCAGGAATAGCAATAAATCCTATTGGAGGATTTACGATAACAGTATCTGGGATTTCGGCAGGTGTCGTGTGTTCAAGTGTAACCATAATTTCTACGTCTTTGAAAACCAGTTTTTTGGTATGTATATAATAACCAGAACTTATCCTATTTTCAAAACAGACATCGGCAAAATGATCATCTGCTTCTACAACAAAAATTCTGCTTCGTGAAAGACCCTGATCCCAACCGATTTCAGTTTGGGCCATGGCCTGACTAGCAAAGAGTAAAAGAAACAGTAATGATTTCATATTCTGACCTTTATGCTTAGTGTGGCGATCCTGAAGGGACTCAAACCCTCCTTCTCCCGTAGACAGCGGGAGGCCTTCTCTGACGGCAACAGGACCTTATTCTTTAATAGTAAAATTTGGAGCGGATAGTGGGGAACGATCCCACTTCTATTCGTTGGCAACGAATCATAATACCTTTATACGATACCCGCATTTATTTGTCTGAATAAAAAGTCATACTATTTATTAATGGAGGAATAGACTTCCTAACAAAGGAAACACTATCAGGTTCATGACACCTTCATTGGGAGGATTATCTACAGATAATCCTTACTTCCTGCGTTCTCGCTATGGAATCGAACCATACTTTGCCCTCGGTTTGGGAGAACTGTGCCGTCCACTGCACTATACAATACTAACCGTTTCCTTTGTTAGTAAGTCTCTTGCGCTTAGTTTCAGACTTTTTCTTTTTCCAAGCTATACCAGTCTTTTCTTCAAGTTCATTCAACGCCCTTGTTACTTCGGCATAGGCGATATCATCAATCTGATCGAGCAAACACATCGTCTCGAACAGATCATCATCGTTCACGTAATCGAATTTCGTACTCATCTTGTTATTCCTCTGTTTACTTGATGAATATAAAATACCTTGAAGAGAATGTCAATATTTATATTGTAATTACCACAGTTGGTCCATCTTGCCTTTAAGATAATCAACAGCAGTCATCCTCTTATTCGTGCGATGATCTACTGCGATGTTGTCTTGAAAGCGTATAGTGCGACTCTTATCACCGCGCTGTCCACTTCCCATCAAACCTCTGCGTTGTACAGAGGCAGCGCTATTTGCACTAGATTGACCTTCAGATGATAATCTGATTTGAATAGCGGCTACTGCATCTTCATAGTTTGCAGTCCTGCTACGCCCTTGCCGCGTCTCAGTGATACCGCTTAGTGTATGCGTTACTCTACAACTACTCTGTACTTTGTTACGCTTCTGCCCGCCTTTTCCAGTACCGCTAAACCAGGAAACGCTAAGATCTCTTTCGTCTAGTGTGGTATCGACTGTGATTTCTGGAACTACGGCAACAACTACAGTGCTTGTGTGAACCCTACCGCGAGTCTCTGTGGGTGGAACACGTTGAATCCTATGGCCACCATTTTCTGCCTCAAGGTATTCTACATCTTGGCCAATCACTTCAAACGTGATACCTGTAGGTGTATTAGTCAGTCAACGAAACTGCCAGCCGCGACGAGCAAAAAGACTCGTATACGATGCTGCTAGATCAGCAGCAAACAACTTGCTGTCTTCTCCACCCTCTGCGGGCGCAATATGCATTAAGCGTTTCATTATACCATTCCTCTTCTGTTAGTTAAACTCGCGGCTTACCGCGTGACTGAAAGGCTCTCGATCAAAGCGGGACTCGTCATCATATTGATCAACGCTGGGCTTCCCCACTGCCTTTCAATACTACTCTTCGTCTCTTTGTTTCAACTTTGATACCTAATCCATCCTCGCGTGCAGTTCGCCCAAGTTAGACGACACACACGCTTTGTCTTAGGCCCCTTCAGCCCCTCGGAAAACCGCGAGGTAATTGGTGCCGAGAGAGTCCCGGCACCCTATTTTGTCACATGAATTCTTCTGTCCGGTCGATTTCAACGGACTCACCGGCTCCAAATGTTCTGAGCCAGTGCCCCAGAATGATTTCAGAACCAGATTCAACCTCAGTGACCGATTCAAGTGTTTCGTCGAACGTTTGAAGTTTTGCTACAAGTTTAGCAATATACGCTTCAGTCGAAAGAAAAAGCCTGCCACTCGTAGTCGTAACAACGAGAATGTTCTTCATTGCATTTCCCTTTGGTTTGGTTTCGTGAATTTAGTATATACCGATTCTCGTCTATGTCAATCCGTATTATGGTGGACCCACACGGTTACGATCCGTGTCCTTCGCATTGCAAGTGCGAGATGCTCCCATTATCACTATGGGCCCGAAAAACCCCGATCACCATCTATAACAAAGACCTATCGGGTCTTGCCTAGTAGGTATACTCTAGTAGACAAGCTCTGAAACAAACTAGAGGCGACCTAGTTTAACTCCTCCTCTAGATTTGATAAATGCGGCATTTACTATTTACATCGTTGGCGGAGAGCGTGAGATTCGAACTCACGGAACCTTGCAGTTCGGCAGTTTTCAAGACTGCAGGCATAAACCACTCGCCCAGCTCTCCTAAAGTTACTTTAACTTAAACTTATATTCAAGCCCAAGCACGTCCTAGGTGATCCCACGGTTTTCAAGACCGGTCTGGCGCCCTGGCCAGTTCACTCTCCATATTCAAAAGGCAGCACAGCAGAGTCTGGCAACCCTTACTCTTCGGCTCCACGTCGGTGTCAGCCGACGCTTCAACGCCTATCCTGGATGGTCAATATGTAGCCGCAGGACTGCCAATATTTTTACTCTATACCAAAACTTGTTTAGTGTCAACTGTTATTTGCATTATTCTTGTGCGCATTTACACCCTATACGCAGGTCCCACATATCACTTCAAGTTATAAAGCCACTTGAGATACAATGTACATGGCGTTGGCTTTTTGGAGCGGATAGAGGGAATCGAACCCTCGTCTTTTGCTTGGAAGGCAATAACTCTACCATTGAGCTATACCCGCATTTTAACAAATCTATCTTCTAAAGAAACAAGAGCTCAACCGCGGCATTCATTGAAGCTTCTCTACTGGCCTAATCCGCGGTACTTCAAGCGGCCATCTTCGAGACTCAGTTTCACTCTTGTTTCTTTATAAGATACAAAATGGTGGACTGGTTGGGAATTGAACCCAATAGATTGCGCGATCTATTTCCGTAGCATACCTGGTTTCTAGCCAGTATGCGTCTAGCCCATAAACTATCTTGTCATATTATAACCTGTGCAGTACGCAATTCTACTTACCATCTGTGATCAACAGCGCATTCATCCACAGTCATTGACCCTTCGATCTGTATCTGTTTCAGTGCTTATGCTAACAGGCTATTCAATATTGGTTGCGGGAGAGGTGCTCGCATCCTCCAGATTTCTTGGGTATGAGCCAAGTGACTAACTATCTTGTCCTTCCCGCCAAATATTTAAACACTGCACAACGGATTTGAACCGTCTCTCCTTTCATCCCGCAGGAACCGGCTGAAGCCGCTTGAGTGCCCACTACAGTGTATGTGTTTGGCTCTATCCACGTATTAGGACGATTTAACCTCAGTTCAAGTCAGAGGTACCGTGTATGTGTTTGGCTGCTGCGCCCGCTTAACCTGCGCCATTTAACTCAAGGGTGGTTTTCCGGATAACCATGGTTGTCTTGAGCACCGCGTTATCCCCGCTTTGTTTCTAGTTGCCGCCTCGGCCTGCGCTGGATTGAGTAACCATGTTCAATGCTACCTCTTAGCAGCCTTTATGCTTTTGTTAAACATTCAGGCCAGGAATCGAACCTATATTTTACATGGTATTCTGTTTACAGTGATAAGCAATAATGCGGCCTACATTATCCTAACACGACAACTCGAACGATGTTGTCCCTAATGTTAGTTAGCTTATCAGTGAAAACAGAAATTATTCTGTCTTAGTCTTAAGTTATGTTTATAACGATTATAACGATATGCTGTTACCTTATCGTTGGCCAGTAGACATAGTGGTTAACATTGCCATCCCAGCCTATTGTCAGAGGCGATTAACGTCGTCTTTTCACTAGGAACCACCCTAACTACTTAACAACGTTCGTGCCCAACATACCGTTATAAACACAGCGAACGTCTATTATTGGTTACCCGATTTCAAGCTTCACACGACCACCCAAGCGGCAGCATTACCTGAAGGCTTGTGTCTAACCATGTGACATTCTGAGCGTCTTTCCACAAAGGCAACAGTTTCCTGCCCCTAATAAGTCCGAACTCGGGTATTCTGGCGGAGTGATGGTAGAATCGAACTCCATATTCTGTTTTCAACTACTCTGTGAAAGTTTCGAGCTTTCGTGCAGCCGTCGCCTTTTATAAGATCATCCCAATCACGTATGGAGTCGAACCATACTACACCCATTTACAGAGTATGTGAAAACAGAATTTTTTCTGTTTAGTAACTTCAGGAACTCTGTTTTCAGCTACACATTGAGGAATCGAACCTCATCCAAGCATTTGAATGCCTACTCCACCATTGTGTCTCGGACTTCTTGGCGCTACCATTACGCTAGATGTGTATGTGAAAACAGAATTTCTTCTGTTTCTTTTTTCCAAATTTTCAAAGAGCTTCAAGGTTTCCCTTGATCATGATATATATTTATACTGATTCTACACCAATGTCAACTATAAAATGAAGTGTTTTTGAAATATTTTCTGGATCAACTTTTGCTACGTGCGTTACCATTACGCCAATACCCGCAGGTATCTAGGAATCGAACCTAGTTCACGATCTTTTAAGGATATGCTATATGCTGAACTGATCCAATTGGCAGATTAGTCTGTTAACAGCGAACGAATAGCTGCCTCGTCTTCGCCAACACTCTTCAAGAGTTCAACGATCTTAGCTTCGATGCCTTCTACAACTTCAATGGCTTTATTATAGTCGCCATAAAGTTGCTTTAATTGTGCCTTTGCGGCCTCGCGCTTAGCTCTTGCTGCCTCATCGCGTACTTGAGCCAACAGAGACTTTGCACTATTTTGATTCTGGTTTTGTGTTTCATTTGACATTTTCTAATTTCCTATGTTCTTTAAGTTGTTGTTTCACATATTCGTTGAGTGTAAGATTTCCAATAAACTCAACCGGTTTTCTACCTAGAGGGTATTTCTTAAGTAGTTCATCAAACGGGTCATTATTAATTACGACCTCTTTTATAATTTCTTTTTCAGCTTCAACAATCTCTGCAGCCATAACAGAATTTACTTTTAACTGTTCTCTAATCAATGCCGCAAGATCAACAGTTTTCCTAAGATCTTCGTTAGTAACATTTGCAACTTTATATGATTCAGTCTTATGTTTATTTCGTAGAATAAGCTTGTGTTTTCTGTTTCGGATACAGCTATTAATAGATAAGAAAAACCCAATAGTATATAAGTATGATAATTTAGTACACAATGGACCGAATTTTAATATTCTATCTGTTAAGCCAAAATTAAGTTGATCTATGGCAAATGAGCCATCATCATAATCTTTGCGTGTGTAAAGCTTCTTAATTTCTGAAGATTCTGATTGAAGTGTTTTTTCAAATTCATTCATTGCAGTTAGGCCTTGAACTGCCATTAAATCTTCTTGCAGTTCAAATCCATATTGTTTAGAAATTTCTTTATGAGATTTTTTTAATGTTTCAGACTCAATATAAGAATTCGCAGCAGCTGAGTGGCGCAACCACAATGGGACATCTTCATGTTTATTATGTGTAGCATCTAGATACGATACTGTTTCTTTGACTAAATCCATCAATACTCTTCTATCACTCTGAATATATTACAAAACGGGTATTTGTATACTAAATCATCTTTATATACGCAAAACAAACTGCCTTTAGTATAAGCATTTTGTACATTATCATATTTTATAGGCTCACTCCGTGATAATAAGTGTACTTCAATTTTCATCTTATACTCCATATACCTTGAGACTGCATGTTCGAGGTATTTCAAACACTTTTCACATTCGTCGTCAGACATTTGATCGAGCGTTTTGTTATACCAAGCATGCAACCCTGTACCTTTCAAGATTTTCCTTGCGGTACTCATACAGTATACCGATCATTCATGAGAGTGCTAATCATGACATTATACGGTGTAAAGTCGTCAAGATCATTCGCAAGAACGGCCTTGATAGTAGAAGGGGAATTACCCGACACCATTACTACACCCGTATCGCTGAACTTCACTGGAGTGTTACCAGCATCAGAACGAAGGTTCCAAAATACAACGCGAGGAAGATTATAACCAGCACGGTTGTACTTGTCGGTGATCATCTGACGAGCAGTTGCATCAAACCCATGGTATGGATCGAATTGCATATCAGAAAAGATCACCAGAACTTCTGGCATATCGGCTTCGTCAACATTACCTTTCAGAGCAATATCGAGGATCAGGTCGAATGCTGCAGCAAGGTTAGTAGAACCACCCCAAGGTGATCGAGCTACAGTTTCTAGCCTCTTCGAAAGAGGACCTGATACTTGTACGATTTTTGGGTTACTATCAAAGGTAACGAACATATCCTTGAAAGGTGAAGTACCTTTCTCAGATACATACAGACCAAGCGAGACTGCAAGGTCGATTGGTTGCATATGCAAGCAACCAGAATAATAGCCCATTGAACTCGAAGTATCGATCATCGGAAAGATTTTTGCATCACCAATATAGTTAGGCAGTGCTTTCCACTGTTCGTCCGCAACTGCAGCGTTTCCCGTCGACACTGACTTAACAACATCATAAGGAAACACCGCACCAGCATTGATCTTTACTTTTACAGTACGTTCAGCTTCTGGCTTTTGCAACTCAGCAAGATACGCCGCATATGACTCTTTCGCGTTACGACCAAACGCTTTCTGGTATCTTGCTGCAGCGACAGAAGGAACATGAGAGAAGTTGATCGCATCCCATTCCTTAGCACACATCTGTGTCTCAACGACCTGAGTCAGACCTACGATAAGTTTGCGATAAGCCTTTGGCGATAGACCAAGGAATCGAGTCAGCTCTACGGCGATAGGACCTTTACGCGGCATCCATTTACTTGCAAGACCATTCTTCTCTACAAGAAGAGCTTCTTTGATCAAGTTGAATGCAGCAACACGGTTTTCACCGGTGTATACGAATAGATCATCCCAGCGGCCCAATTCAGGAACCTTGCGCATAAGCTTTGCAGCTAGTTTCGAATCAATAGCTTCTAGCTTTGAAAGCAAGTTACGAAACGTTTGGCGTTCACCCATACCTTCACGAATATCTCGAGCGTGTAGAAGCGCACGAAGAGCCAGGCTGGTATCCTCAGCCATAGCCGCAGTAAACATCTGAGTGATGTCTTTACCACGAGCTGCACCAATGTTGGTGAATAAGTCAAGAACTGCACTACCGGTAGAAGAATGTGCTTTCATTCCGTTGTCAGTGCGACTAATCACACCTGCGTTCAGGTGTGATTTCACTGCGTTTGAAAATGTCATGTCGTTTCCTTTCAGGTTAGTTAATCTATTTTATTTGCTGAATCTAACCTAGATTCACTTTATTCATCTAATGATTTTAGTATACGTTTATATGACGCAATCCAGTCTCTGAGATTTTGCCTATAAATGCTGCCCAATGAAAAGTTTTGCGCTTTCTCAGAATGTTCTAAAGAGCGTCTAACCATATTGTCTAGATAATTAATTTCTTTTTGAAGCGCTTCTTTGATATTCATAATATTACTTTCTGGATTGCGCCTTCCGGCTTGCGTTTCACCAATTGAAATTTTTGTATGCTGTAACAATCCAATATTCGTTAATGTTTATCCTTTGAGTAAGAAGGATGATTGAGAGGATCAAGAACAGATCCTCGAATAAGATCACTGCGATTTTTCTTTGTGATATCACGCCAGTTCTGCAAGGTTTTTGTTACAGACTCAGCAATAAGATATACTGCATCTGTAACATTGTTATAAATACGTTTCAAATACACGATTTCCTCACTATCTGTTAGAAAACTGTTATTCTACTTGCTAAAGGCGCTGCAACGCCTGAGTAGATGAGCAAATTATTTTTTATGTAGAATTACTATATTCTATTCTTAAGTGTATGTCAACAACTATTTTCACTCGTGATCGTAATTTTCGATTTGAATTGCATATTTCGTAACGATAATCTTGACGTGATCACCAAACATTACCTTCATCACGTCTTCATCGATGCTCGAAATGAGCTTTTTAACGGCGTTGAATTCTACCTTCAAAGAACGATGGTTTGCAACAAGGGTTTCGGCCGTGACAAGATTTTGGCGAAGCTCTTCTTCCGAAACATAATCCGGTTTCCATTCAGCTATGGCTTGTTGAACAGTTTTTTGCTGCCAAGATCTGTAACTATAATCAAATGGATCTCTATTATATTTTTTGATATAGTCTTTTTGATATTTAAGTGCTGCAGTATGAGGATTTTCTTTGAAGTCTTCCCAGGTCTCAATTCTTTTCTTAATGTTAAGAATATCGTCTTCATCATAGATAACAGAACCTTCGCCATCTTCAGATTCAGCATCAGATTCAAGCGTAAGATATACATCGCTCACACTGAATTCACACGCTTCACCGTCGTTAAAATATGGCGTATATTGTGTCCAAAACACGTTATGAACAACATTATCATACTTAAGAAAGAACGCTTTGAGCACTTCCTTGATTAAAGTCTTAGATTTTCCCTGTGCCTCTTCCTTGAGAGCATCAATGCGTCTTTGAAGAGTTTCATATTCTTCTTGAAGTTTTACAATCGCATCCATCAGTCTGCCTCCAAATTGAGTGATTCTACATATGCTCGTTGACCTTTACCGAGCATCCATGGTTTTACCGGAAGTTCCTTTAACCAGTCATCGATAGTTGGGATCTGACCGACGCAATCTTCTTTTACATGATCTTCTGCGATGTCTCGAACAGAAATCACTTTTCCATCGCTATTAGTGATAGTTACACCAAAAAGTTGTTCAGCAAGAAAGATACCAAACGAATTATGAAGGATGGCTCGATGATAGAAGTTTGCTGTTGCAGCTTTTGTCGAGTCAAACCAATTATGAATATGCATATAGTCTTCTTCAGTACCACCATAGCGTTTTACTGAATTGCGTGCGTGGATCCAAGGTTTCAATGGGTTAACTCCGGAATAAACGGCGAGTCATTCGTTTGTCTTTCGTGCAAATCAATAATTCGCCCTAAGCGCAATTTAGAAATAAAGTTATGACCAACAATACCATATCTATCTTTCATAACTGTATATGTATAGCGATCCTTATCAGCATAGGCAATAAGATGCGCTTCTGCACGACCTTCGAATGATGAATTATCGTACAATTCTTTTGTGGAATAGATCAATACTTTCATTTCACCTTATCATTTCCATTGATAGTGCGCATTTAATAGAATGCTGGGTCAGCCGCGCCAGAGAATGGTGGTTTGTGGATAGTGTAGAGCAAGACTTGTATCCTGGTTTTATTGTCATTACCAGATTATTACAAGTCTTGCTCTCGCGAGCTGGAAGAGGTGGATTCGAACCACCAGTCTCACTGATTCAAAGTCAGGGATTTTACCGTTAAACTATCTTCCAATGTTGGTCCCGTCGGTTGGTTACGATCCAATCTCCTCGTGGTCCACAGCCACGCGTGCTACCATTATCACTACAACGGGACAGTCAGTCTTCTTTTACCATGAACGAATACATAGTCGTTTCTGTACAATACCGAAAAACCGATACCTTTGGCATGCCAGGAATTACTGTCAGTGCAAATTTCATCACGTCTTTGAAAGGTGCATTTGCCACAGTGTTAAAGATCAATTCTACAATATCAGAATCGACTTGATAATCATCACGCCAGCACAGTTCATACATACAAAAACTTGAAGGATACCATTTTTTCTCTGGCACTTTTCCATCAACAAATTTATTGCGCTGGCCAATAGACACCCAAACAACGTTTTCAACTGATAGAGACATATCATCACCTATTCATTTCTGTTAGATAATATCTATATTGATTCTGCAGTAATGTCAACCGGAATTTTATTGCACACAAAATTTATTGTAAAAATATATTTCGGCAGCATCATCTTTGTAATACCAAAACCCTTGTTTCTCTTCTATTGGAAGAGCATCAAACCATTCCCAGAATTTTTTTTGGAAAGGAGATTTTACATGTCCAGAATACACGATCATATAAAGAAACTCATTACATCACTTTCGTTTGCCACTTCGAGTATGATATCACAGTGACAACTCTTTGGAGCGCACCAACATATCAAATTTTTACCTTTCAACTCGATTTTAGCAAGTCGAATCAATTCAGTATTTTTCAAAAACCATTCTCGATGCAGTCGAATTACTTCAGATCGCGATGTATTAACATCGATTTTGAATGGATTTCCAAACTTACTTGGTCGACCACAATACACCGAGTTTTCGACGTGAGTACCAACATCTTTTGCGTTAAGAACAACAGGCATTAATATCTCATGTAATTGGTGCCCTCCGAGTGAATTGAACACTCCGTCATCGGCTTCGAAGGCCTAGTCCGTCCCAGCGGGGAGGGCAATTGTAGTTAAATCAAGATGTCCATTCTGACAAAGGGCCGATCCCGTCTAGTCGCCGAAAGGATTTATGTTTTCGGAAGATCGTTATACACCCACTCCTTAGATGATGCGTTGTCCCACGACGGCAGGTTGAGCAACATTTCTTGATTTACTTGGAGCTCCGAACAGGACTCGAACCTGCATTTTCGTTCCAATTAGCTTTCTCAACGTTCGTAGCGTCGGGGCATACCGGAGCATTTGTTATAGACCATACAGCCTTTGGTGTTGTTCAACGATCATTTCTGGTAGATCGTCGATCCATACATCAATATGTATCTTACGTACCTTTTGCATGTACTCGCGTTTAGACTGTAGTCCAGTGCCGAAGCATTTATCGGCACCAATTACGCGGCCAAGTGTCATCTTTGGATCATCCATGTGGTGTTCGCCTCGAGCTGAGACACAATACACTTCATGGCCGCGGTCTAACGCCTGTTGTGCAAACCAGTTCCACATAAGTGGATCTTTCGTATACGTATCGTCATAGTCGATTGAGATTCGCATCTTCTTCACACTTTATTCTCATCTACAAAAACAATATAATCTAGGCTTGGTTGAACGTCAATCCAACAAGTGATCTTTTATGAATTACTCATATGATTACTATCACCGAACATTACGGGCAGACCGTGTTTTCCATCCTTAATATCCTGATCTAACTTGAGTACTTGCAGCACACTCTTCAATTGTGATTTTCGTCATCAAAAAATCCGGCTTCCAGTAGACTTTTCCTGTACCATTCCCAGTTAGTTACACCTCCTCCGTTTAGGGCATATAGTTCTTCTTTGTTACGAAGAAGTTCATCATACTCTTCTTTAGAAATGGTCACTGCTTGACGGTCCGAAAAACATGTCGGGCACCTTGTGTCAGGGATATAATTAGAGATCGTGATCTCTGTCATTGTCTACCCTTTTCTATGCATCGTTCTCGTTCAGATATCAGCCAAATTTGTCTGTTCTTTACCAGTAACTGGAGGATTGCTTTCCTCCCATCTCCATCTTAGATCACCAAAGTCAAGGGGTTTACCAACTGGTAAGTTAAATAGCGAATTTACAATATCCTCGACAGGAGTTTCGTCGAATGATTCTCCTGGAGTAAAGTGAAAATTAGTAAGACCCGTACTTCTTTCTCTATTCGCACGATCAATGTATAATTGTCGGACTAATTCGTATTTAGAAGCCCTCGTATTAATATATTGAACTTCTTCTTCAGTGACTTTCTTGCCAAGAAGAGCCTTGATTGCAATGTCTAATCCTTTTGACATAATTCACCTTTCATTTTTTGTATACTATATATTATGTTCATATGTATGTCAATGGTTATTTTGGTGCTGCAAGAGAGAATCGAACTCTCGACCTACTGCTTACCATGCAGTTGTTCTACCCCTGAACTATAGCAGCATACTGGTATTCCCACCAGGGATCGAGCCTGGGCCTTCTCCATGTCGAGGAGATGCGCTTCCATTACACCATGGGAATGTTATTCTTGAGAGTGAATTGTGAAATGGTGAACATTATATTTACGCTTATAATATCCGTCATGAGTATGTATAGATGTATGATGATATTTTAACTTTGTACCGGCTGGAATAATTGTTTCAGCCTCAGTTCTGTGTTCTGAATGTTGACTGACATGAAGAATTTTATCATGGGGTTTTACATGAATATGAATCAAATGTCTACCGGCTTCTAAATTGGTACCTCTATTAAACTTTCTGTCTGCAAAGTCTTTAGCGACCTCTGGATCATGTGTAACAGATGTATGTGCCGGAGAATGTATAATTCCGTCTTTGGAATTCTTTGCTATTTCACTAAAGTCGCGAGAAGTGCCAGAAAACGTATGAAACTCGTGACCAGATGGTTTTGCATGTTTCATAATTGTGCTGTGCATCTTCAGATCATCACCTTTCGGTTTATGCCCCTTTGAAAGGTGACTATTTAATGAGTAAGACCCGGTCTGATCACCGTTAGTTTTGGAACTACCAGTGTAACTGCGAATATTATCTTTTGATTCGTCATCAAGGTCATCAGCAGTTGCTTTATGCAACTTACGAGATAGGTTATCATCTGATCCATGTTTTTCATCGTTATATTCTATGGCGGCCTTCAAATGATCTTTGTTATCACTTGCATCTTCTTTTAGCCTTTCCTTTGTGTTGATGGATTGTTGACCCATCTTAAAATGAATCGGTTCATCAAGAATGATGTGACCATCTTTCGTTTTCCTAAATGTTGGTTCATTATTTTTAAAATGAATAGGCTCATCAAGGATGATGTGGCCATCTTTGGTTTTTTTTAAGCCAAAGAATTTTTTAAAGCTTAACACGCCGCGCTCCCAATTGTTATATGACACATTCTATTTATAGCGTTGTATCTCAAATGTCTTCACCGGCATCGAATTCAGCTGCAGTAGCAGCGTAAGCACGTTTTTGGTATTCTAGCAATTTAATGACTATCACATAATCATTCGTATCTTGTCCCAATTATCACACATTTCAAGATACTCATCATGAGATAAAGACCAATAATCCCAATCATCGACTGGATGAGTCGAGTACCCGCGTATATTTTTTATAATTGTCATAATGGTTCTTTCTCTTTCTTATTCTTGGTGGGTTGTTCAGGAATCGAACCTGACAGCGGTTTCCCGACGGATTTACAGTCCGCTGCCACACCTTGTAGCATACAACCCAAACTTGGTAGCCCCAGCGGGACTCAAACCCGCTTCCCCGCCTTGAAGGGGCAGTAATCTATCCATAATCTATGGGGCCAAACTCTACTTGCACAAAAGGCAGCGAGGGGATATGCTCCGGGTTCCCTAAACCTGCTCCTCTTTTCACTCACTAGGGAATGAGTTACTTTTGCATCTTGCTCTGCCTGTTCTAGAAGTAGAATAGTTGGTGTTCCTGTGAGGAATCGAACCTCAGTTAAACGATTATCGGTCGTCCGTTCTACCATTGAACTACAAGAACGTTATTGAGTGAAGAGGGTGGGATTCGAACCCACATAGACCTATACTCTCTGAGTAATTTCACCGGCGCGGCATTTGCATTTCTCAGATACATTAGTCATTCGTTAATCGCGGGTTTTACTCCACCGGCTTTTTCCTTTAGCCTACCTCTCCATGGGCGTGCCGAGTCTGAATCGAACAGACTTCTCTGGTTTTTCAGACCAGCGTGAGCACCAGCTTCACCATCGACACAAATAGTTTAATGTTGGTCTGGGCAGAGGGATTCGAACCCTCGGTCTCCGGATTCCAAGTCCGGCACTTTACCAAGCTAAGCTACACCCAGTTATGCGTTTGGCTCTACCACCTAATTGGCGACTTAGCTGTGAAAAGGTTAACTCACAGTACCGTGTTCTTGCGTCTTACGGATTTGTCATCCAGCGCTAGTAATACTGATGTCTATTCGACATCAGGGGTCGTTATTCAGGGGATTAACTACTTTGAAATGCCCAATCCCAAGGGCATTATGCGTTTGGCTCTATCGAGACTCTTTAACGGATTAAGAGGCTGTCGAATAAAAAGTCTGCATATACTTCATCACAATATTTCTCAATAAGCCATTGACGAATATCCGATTTTTCACCCGTCAACTGACACTCAGGCCATCCACCTCCAGGACCATCTTCATTCAAAACTTCAAACTCAATTTCGGTGTCTTTGAACATATCATAAAGCTCCGAAATGCCATTTTCATAGGCAAGATCGATTACGATAGATGTTTTAGCCATGGTTTTTCTCACTTTGACTTGTTTCGTATAATACATATAAACCAAGCTTAAGCCACTGTCAACCACTATTTTTAAAATTTTTCATTTACTTTGTGTGTCGGGAGGGGATCGAACCCTCGACACGCGGATTAAGAGTCCGCCGTTCTACCTCTGAACTACCGGCGCAGTATTATGAGATTGGCTCCTACCCATGGGTTCGTCTGTCGAGGGCGATTTAACTGACCTTACCGAGCCAGTACCGTGTTTTATTACTTAGAAGATACACTGGAAAGATTCGAACTTTCATTTATCCGTATTGGAATTGAACCAACTCAACCTGAATCTAACAGGTTGTCAGCCTGAACAGTGTATCATCAAAGTAATTACCTATGAACTATCATCGTGACATTTTCTTCCTTTGTACCATCCTTCTGGTATAAGATCTTCCTTTTTTATCTTTTTGTTTAATGTCCCAGTAGTTATCCACATGGTTCCAAACTGTGAATTATTATTACCAGACTGTTTAATAGAATTTGATTTACCAATTTTGCGTTTTGTATCGTTTGTGTGTTTTTTTCCAGAAAATGAATCTTTTCTTCCCTTACTAGCACGCGTTCTGCCTTCTGGTGATTTATTATATTTGATTAGTATTTCACTTGCCGCGGTTTTTTGCCGTATAGATTGTGTTTTTCCATGCATTTTTAGTATATTATTATTGTTAATATATCCCCAACCACCTTTGCCACCTGGACATAGATTATACGTGTCTTCTCTTAAGCAGAACTCTTCAGTTACTAGTTCTGCTTCTTTAGCATTCATATCAGTTTCGTTATCAAACTGAAATAAAATTTCTTTCTTGAAGTTTTCAATTCCGTGTTTGGTTTGTACATGTTTTAATTGCTTACCAGAACCCATATATCCATCATTCAAGTCTTTTGTCTGATGTTTACCGATATAGATTTTTCCGTCTAAAAGATTTGTAATCTTATAGATTGTATAGAACATATTTGAATGAACCTCGTTTGTATAATAGTCTTATTGCTATATATACAAACGAGGTTCTCTATGTGAACCAGGCGGGAATCGAACCCGCACGTTTGCCGGTTAAAAGCCGGTTCCAATTGACCAATGATTGGACCTGGTCCATTCTACGAATACATTTACTGAGTAGAATATTCTTTCAATTTGCCAAGATTCTACTCAGTAAATGTATTCGTTTTGCGAAGAGCTATCTTGTCATCACGGCGTTGAATCTTTTTTGATTTGCCATGAGCACCTGAAGGTCTTTTCGCAAGATGTTGAACGAATGGATTTCGTTCCTTCACAATCTTTTGTTTCATCTTCATTTCCTTATTTTCTTATATGCAATCTATATTACATTACTATGATTGTCAATAGTAAAATTCTGTTTTCAGCTCGACTGCAGTGAAACAAAGACTTGTCTCATGTTGCCAACAGTCAAGTTGAAAACAGGATTTCTGTTTCCAGTCCATCATCGCTTATGCTAGGACTAATTACTTAATTTTCAAAGAGCGGGTAGACTTTGGTAGTGATAGTGAGAGTCGAACTCACTCTAGATCCTTATGAGAGACCCGCCCGAACCACTCGGTAGCACCATTTTGGAGAGCCAGATAGGATTCGAACCTACACCTCAAGGATTTGCAGTCCCGCGCATTACCGATTTTGCTACTGGCTCGTAACAGAAACCCCTCCGGATCTTTCGATCGGAGGGGCGTAAACCTTTTGTACGGCTTCATACAGTTAGTTAAACGCTTCCTCCGAATTGACGGGGGCGATAGGTAATCTCACATTTAAAAGTATGATAAGCCATGTTCTTCTCTTTTGATTCTCTTGCTACTATATTTATACTAGTTTCACTGATCTGTCAACAAAAATGTGCAAAAATCGTTATTATTTTGGTGCTAGAGGCCGGAATCGAACCGACTCGCCCTTTCGGGAAAGCGTTATGAGCGCTCAGGATCCCCATTATCCATCTCTAGCGTATATTCTATGTACTACTACTTGCCTTAATTCTTTTCTGGAACTCAGCTAACTCGTCGTAGTTTTTTGCGTTAGAGGAGGTCCAATCTTGGCACGCTGTTCCGAGCCAAACGCCTCCTCCACATTGACATTTAGGCCTAGAACATCTACATCTACAGTGACCAGCAATACAAATTCCGTAGTGATCGCTTAGATATTCTCTTAACTGATAATCGTCCACAAAACACCCACTAAACAAAACAACACTAACATATGCCAGGTGATTGTGAAAACGCTACCAAATATCAATCCTGCAATAATACCAATGATGTAGTTTTTGATATCTTTTTCATGTTCAACAAGATCTTTTTTGTCTTCAGGTTTGTAATACATTAAGCGCGGCGCTGGTGCGGCCGGTTTCTTAGCCATAACTATGAATCCTTTCGATATTTCATATCATTAGAAGTCACGGCCATTTGATATACCTTCATCATAGGAAGTTAACTAACATTTTCTATATTGGTAGAAGTGGGTGGATTCGAACCACCTCAAAGGCGCTAATCTGGCGCAAAGAGCTTATAAGACTCCTCTGACTACCAAGTCTCACTTCCAGAATTTTGGTGCGGGTGGTGGGACTTGAACCCACAGAACTCACATTTTAAGTGTGATACGGTTACCGATTACGTCACACCCGCAAAATTGGTGCTCCCGGAGGGACTCGAACCCCCGGCCTTGACATTAGAAGTGTCTTGCTCTATTCCAACTGAGCTACGGAAGCGTTATATATTTATACTAGTCGTAGAGGCCTGCCATCCAAAGTATAAAGATAAAAATAATGAGAAATAATACTGGTCCCCACAATGGGGCTAGTACCCACCACCAAGACCATGTAATGTAGCCGGTAAGTTTCAGGCCGATAAAAAGTACTGCCAAAAGACTCATAAAGAATCCACCGCCATTAGACCCATTATTGTTGTTGTTGTTAATCATAGTTTTTCTCATTGTTAATGTTACTTTGTAAGTATACTATAATTCGCCAGATCTGTCAACTAATTTTTTCTACATTATGCACAAGCTTAGAGCGGTCTTGCAACACTAAAAAGAACAACAGCGATGATACCAACAGAACCAATAATACCGAGGGGAATTAGGATTGGCGACAAAACCCACCACCAAGACCATGCAATATACCCACTAAGTTTCAAGCCAATGAAAAGAATTGTGAGCAACGCAAGAATATTACCTGCTGTATACGTAATAGCTGTCTTGTTATTTAGAAAATTTTTCAAAATTGGTTAAGCCTTTCATTCCAAAATTTTTTGATAAGAGTTTCATTATCGCAGTCAAAAAAATCTCTCAGAAGCCCAGTTTCGAATGACCATTTAAGTACATCAATCCAAACATTTTCCTCGAATTCAGAAAAAACCGCCTGTGACTTTGCATGTACTCGACTGATTTCGTCTTCAACAAGCATATCATTCATACTTTCCACTCCGTTTTTGTTGATAGCGCATCACTAGCTAACTGCATATAATCTCTATCATCTTCGCTTAGATGATCCCAACAAACCGAGAGTCCGTCCAATACTTCAATAACAGATAAAGGCAATTTGATATGCATCTGAGTATTCATCAGATGCTCTAGCGCAGCCATCTTGCGTTCAGTCTTTTGGGCAATAGTCAACACACTAGATTCATTTCTTGAATCATTTCTTTTTCTTGTAGGTCTTGAGCAGTGTGAAAATCATCAATGATAATTCGAATCAACGCTACAAGATCTTCTTTAGTGCAATCTACAGTCTGTGCGTGGAGAACAAGAGAATCGAGCTTCTCGATGTTCATGTC
>Ga0164292_10001535_pt1 | contig 18739 bp, 12 predicted proteins | sample GEODES117metaG_FD_111486 | JGI IMG/M metagenome (GOLD analysis project Ga0164292, IMG submission 111486) | Eutrophic lake water microbial communities from Lake Mendota, Wisconsin, USA - GEODES117 metaG | ecosystem: Environmental > Aquatic > Freshwater > Lake | place: USA: Lake Mendota...
GACGATCAACCATAAGACGCAGATCAGCTGGATGCAAAAACTGAGGTATGTAGGGCCGTCCTTACGCTGATCTTTTGCATAGAGGAATAAGCCTAAACCCAAGGTCAGGGAAGAGATGACAATCAGGAAAACGATTCTAAATTCATTGACGTAAAGCAGAAAGGGATGATTACTCAATTGGGGGAGTCCATTAATGATGGGCATGACCTCTTGAAGGTGTGTCAATAAGATAAAGGAAAGCACCATTAACCCATAACTGATTTGGAGGCAGGTAAGTACCGGTCCGCTAAATGGGAGTTTAGCAAGATCCGTCTCTCCGAAATGGTAAGCAGACAGGACGAGGAATATCCCAAGGGAGAGTAGGGGAACGAAAAACCAAAGCAGGGCAAATACTGCCATCCTGAGAAAATAGGTACCCAGGAATTTGAACATGGAGAAAGTCTTGTTTCGCTTGGTATTGTTTTTTTCTTCAACAAGATGATCCAAAGCGCCATGGGGAATTCCTGTCAGTAAGATGATAGAAATAAACAGGGTGATCTGTATATTGCCATTTAAGGGAATGAAAAAATGAATCACTGATATCGTCACCCAGGTGATCAATAACCAGTTATCCCAAACAGGATGATGCACCAGTCCTTTCTTCTGAATGAACTCCATATGGAAAGCATTTAAATGCAAAGAAACAGGTGGGCCTTATTCAAGCCCACCTGTTCATAATGAGGATCAGGCTTTCTCTTCAGACCTGCTTAGTGCGTAGATAACAAGACCAAAACCGATCTTATTTACCGCATCACCAATGTTGTAGATGATGTCCATGGATGCTGCCGCGGCTGCAGGATCAGCGACTACCTGCATACCAAAAAGTCCGCCTTTGGTACCAAGGATATATCCAAGGGGGTAGATTGCCCAACCCACCAGCACAAACCAGGCTAGGGTCTTGTTGGCTCTCGCAACAGCAGGCCCGGCATTGCCGGCAAGCTTTGCCACTTCGCCAAACCAAACGAGGTAAACAATGTAGAAATATGCAGCTCCGCTGAGCGCGCCCCAGATCCAGCTCTGAGATTCGCCACCATAAATAGCTTCACCGATATAACCTGTAATGAGCATTACCAGTGCTGCGGCAATTAGTTTCCAGAGAAGATTTTGTGTAGCTCCAACTTTCCTTGTGATGAGGTAAAACTCAACACACATAAGGGGTACAGTAAGAATCCAGTCTACATAACGAAAGAAGGTAGGTGATTGACCCGTTTCCAGATTGTAACCGCGCATGTAATAATAGTGCACTGCAGCAATGAAGGTGATCAGGCCGGAGACTAGAACAGAAGTTCTCCATTTTTTGTCGGTGTTTGACAATTCAAAGAAGAAGAAAACTGAAGCGGCCATCATGGCCATTGTACCGATGAAAAACGTGAAGGCTACATAGTTGTCATTCCCAATAGCGACAACTTCTAACAGGTTTGTTGGCATAACTAATGATTATTAAGTTTTTAATAGCGGCACTAACCGCGTACTGTAAAACGTAAATATTAACATTTTGTTCCTATTTCAGCAATCCGACGGCAAATATATTTTCAGTGTTGAATATGATTAACAAATATGCCATAAAAGTTAAACAAAATGACCATTCTGCCTTCAAATGACGAACTGGTCTCATTTTCTCTTGGCAGGTCGCCTATACAATTCGGTTGTAGCTCGCCCAAGGTGCCTTGCACACTCAAATTCCTTATATTGCAAATGATTGTTTCACATATAAAATGTTCATGAGTTCGATTTCAGAACAATTGAAAGATTTCAGACCCCTCAGAAAGATGGTTTATGCACTGGTTGGCGCGGTTTCGTACCCGGGCCTTGCGCTGGTCAATAAGATCAATATTTCCGGTACCGAGCATTTGAGGTCACTCCCTAAGAGTAATGTTCTTTTTGTATCCAATCACCAGACTTATTTTGCTGACGTGATCACATTCCTGCATATTTTTTGCGCAGTAAAATGGAGGAAGGAGAACAGGCTCGGTCTCCCGTACTACCTGCTTAATCCCTTTACCAATGTATACTACGTGGCTGCCGAAGAGACCATGAAAAGCAGTTTCATCACCCGGCTGTTTTCACTGGCTGGCGCACTTACGGTTAAGCGAACCTGGAGAAGCAAGGGTGAAGATGTTAAGCGCGATGTAGATGTGTCTGACACGATAAAAATAGATGAGGCCTTGCAGAAGAGTTGGGTGATCACCTTTCCCCAGGGGACAACCAAGCCATTCGCCCCCGGAAGAAAAGGCACCGCGCATATCATAAAACAGAATAAACCTGTAGTGGTTCCGGTAGTGATCAACGGATTCTGGCGCGCCTTCAACAAAAAGGGCCTTCAGTTCAAAAAGAAAGGCTCATTGTTGTCGGTCAGGTTCAAAGAACCGCTTGATCTTGACTATAACGATACCGTTGAGAATATCCTTGATAAGGTGATGGATGCCATCGAGCAAAGTCGCAATTACATGCTGAAAAGCAAGCATCACCTGATGTCTAAGCTGGATAAGTAAATTATTCGATGAGATTTCTTTCGGCCATTCTGCTGACCGGGTCCTTCATTTTTTTTTGTTTTGGTTCCGTGATCTCGCAGATCAGCGTTTCCGGCAAAGTATTGGATGATGCAAGCGGCGATCCACTTGTAGGTGCGTCAGTTTACATCAATAATTCCACCATCGGGAGTTCAACCTCAACAGATGGATCTTTTCTTCTTGGCCCTGCATCGCCGGGAGTATATGATATCGTCGTTTCGAATGTATCCTATGAAAGCATAGTATATAGGATAACTTTATCAGACAAGGACCAGAAGGTTATATTCAGGATGCAGGGGAAGGCTACCCAGATGAGAAATATCCTGATCATGACGGACGAGATGCGCCGCAGGAGAATGGATGTACTCAGGAAACAATTCCTGGGCATAACCCTGGCGGCCTCTAAAACAAAGATCATCAACGAAGCGGACATCATGTTTGAAAGCGGTGAAAGCAGCGGCGAGATTATTGCATTTACCGAAACCCCGTTGATCATTGTTAACAATGAATTGGGCTACAGGATCTATTTTGACCTGCAGAAATTCTATATCGACGAAAAGGGCAACAAAACCTATTTCTTTGGCTATGCCCGGTATGAAGACCTTGACAAAGGCAGAGAGAAAAAATGGGAGCGGCAAAGACTTCGATACTACCTGGGCAGCACCATGCATTTCTTTCACAGTTTACATAGCGGTCAATTAGCAGAGAACCACTTTAAAGTATTCCAGATTAAAGACGTTGAAGGCGTTAACGCAAAAGCCATGATGCCCGTTCCCCAAAGGCTGTTGGTACAAACTGATTCTGTGAATCACGCAAACTATCTTAACATCAAGGGCAGCTATGCGGTGCAATACTTACAGGAGCCATATTTCAAGGCAGAACTGTCGCGACGGGAGTTGGTACACGGCGCTATACGCGGTGGGGTGGAATCAACCATTGACATGCTTGAGTATCCTGCCTATCTGGATCAGAATGGTTTGCTGGAAAATCCAATGGCCATCCAGTATGCCGGCTTCTGGTCTTACGAAAAGCTCGCCAATATGCTTCCGATCAATTACAGGCCCAGGTGAACGATTAGTCTTTGATAAAAAGTGCCTTCAATTCGGCTGCGTCATTCGGATTCATTTTGCCTCCGAGGATCAACCTGAGCTGCCTGCGCCGAAGTGCACCATCAAAAAGCTTGATATCGTCTTCAGTTAACGGAACCAGAGGCGGGACAGTCCTTGGCTTTCTATTTGGATCCAATGCCACAAACGTATAGTAGGCCTGGTTGCTTTTGTATCTGTACTGGTGGGTCAGGTCTTCGCCCCACACGTTCAAATGAACTTCCATGGAGGTATTGAAAGCCCTGGTCACTTTTGCTTCTATATGCACCACGTTCCCAAGCTTAATAGGCGATTCGAAAGATATGTTGTCTACTGACGCGGTGACTACCGGTGCGTTACAATGTTTGCCGGCAGATAGTGCGGCGGCTATATCCATCCAGTACATCAAACGGCCTCCCATGAGATTGCCAAATAGATTGGTATCGTTGGGTAGTACCAGTTCGGTCATAATGATCAGGCTATCTGAAGGATTCCTCGTTTCCATAATATTTTTTAAATAATGATCTTCTCACATCCTTTCAGGAAATCATCGTCAATGTCGGCTGCAATACCGGGTTGGTCATTGATCTCCAGGAAATAATTATTGTACACTGCTCCTCCGATCACTGGATCTTTCAACTGACCCAGGAGGCAGGTATCGAGGTCATAAAATCTTATGTTATCGTGCGACATCGCAAAATGAACTTTCGCGGTAAGTGCCAGTCTGCTCTCGAGCATGCCTCCGAGCATACATTCCACTCCGCGCTTTGCTGATTCGTCAGCAATTTTACGTGCCTCCAGCAGCCCCCCGGATTTTGCCAGTTTGATATTGATATAATCAATCGCATTTGCTTCAATGAGTCTAATGGCGTCGTGATGGTCAAATATGGATTCATCGCCCATGATCTTTATAGGCGATAATTTTCTGAGTTGCGGCAACAATTGGTCGTACTGATGGGGGATGGGCTGTTCGCAAAACTGGATATCATATTCGCCCAGCCGCTGGAGGGTTGATACCGCAGTGTCAAAATCCCAGCCCTGGTTGGCATCGATCCTGAGCTGAATATCGCTTCCCACGGCATTCCTGATCAGCCTCATGCGTTCAACGTCATCTTTCCCCTTCTTACCCAGTTTAACCTTAATGATTTTCACACCATCGGCTACGAATGCAATGGCTTTCGCTGCCATGTTTTCGGGTGTGTCTATTCCAATAGTGAGGTCTGTTTGTATGGTCTTGATCCTGCCGTTCAGGTACGCGTACAGCGGCAGTCCCGCATGTTTAGCCGCGAGATCATGAAGGGCCATATCCCAGGCACTCTTGATAGTTGAATTGAAGGCGATATACTGGTGTAACTCCTGCATGCGTGCTTCAATGTCCAGCGGATCTTTTCCGTTTGTGATCCGGGCAAAATCTTTGGCTACTTCGAAGCAGGTGTTCTGAGTTTCTCCCACGAGCATGGGGAAGGCCGAACATTCGCCCATGCCTGTTATGCCCTCATCGGTATGTAGCCTTATGAAAATGTTCTGTGTAAAATAGGAGACCTCTGTTGCGATTACAAAAGGTTCCATGGGGATCGTGAGCTTATAGATTTCGGTCTGGGTGATCTTCATATTCCCGCGCGTTTCGCGAATATACTATTTCGGAGACGTCTGCCCGAAAGATCTTGCGGTCATTCAGGCTCCGTACCATCAGAACAAATCCGCCTGCCCAATGGTTATAGCACATATGGAAAAACTGACACATAAGCATGTACTGGTAGTAGGAGCTACTGGGGGCATAGGAGCGGCAACTGCGAGATTATTGGGGCAGAGCGGAGCTACGGTATATATTGCTGGCAGGGATCGGTCAAAGCTGCAGGACCTTGCAACGGAATTGGGCCTGCCCGAAACAAGGAGTTTCCTGATTGATATGGCCGATCCTGCATCCATTGAGGCGATGTCCGCATCGATCCACCAACAGATCCCCCAACTTGACATATTGGTGAACGCTGCCGGTATCGGGATCATCAAGCCGCTGGAGCAGTTGAGTCTGGATGAGTTCCGTTATTCCATTCAGGTGAACCTCGAAGGATCTTTCCTGCTGGTCAGGAGCTTTCTGCCGGCTATGAAAGCTTCAGGCAAAGGGTTGATCATTAATATGCCCGGGGTGCTCGGTAAGGTGCCCATGGCCGGCGCAGCAGCCTACAGTGCTTCGAAGTATGGACTGGTGGGCATGATGCAAAGCATCAGGGAAGAATTGAAAAGAACGGAGGTTCGGATCACCAACATCTTCATGGGTGGGGTAGACTCGCCGTTTTGGGATAGTATTCATTTGAGGGTGCAAAAGGACAAGATGATCCGGTCCGATGAGGCTGCCAGGGCCGTCTGGTTTTTGTGTCAGCAGCCTGCATCAGCGGTTGTGTCGGAAATGGTGCTTCAGCCATTTAACCACCAGGCGATATAGTACAGATCCTATAGCCAGACCGGTCATATTGTCAAAGCACCGCGGCTTCTTTTCACCGATATAGTTTACTTTTACCCTGCCCGGCGGGCGTGCTGCGATTAATATGGCTGGTACCATGAAGAAACTATATTTCCTTTTTACCCTGGTTCTGCTGACCGCTCGGATCCTGGCCCAGGATACTTCACAGTTGCAAGTGGCGGACTCGTCTGATCGGTTGCTGATCGATAGTGCCCTGATGCCTGATTCTGCTTACCGCGATAAACTGAAGAAAGGGGCCTATGGCTCCAATCAAAGGCTTCGGGAAAAATACCTTGAACAACTCAGGTTAAGTAAACAAGCGGAGATCTACGCAAATCTCAGAGCCGTCTTTCAGAGGACCAAGGACTATATGAAAAGGGGGGTGGATACCCTCGCTATTGATGACGAACTAGATGAGACCCAAGGGCGCCTGGAAGTGGCAGGTGAAGGAATATTCAATAACAAGGGAAGCATCCAAACGGCGAGAAATGTTTCAACTTCTTCTATTTTATTGATCGAGCTGCTGGACCGGAGCAGGGTACGCCAAAAACAGATCGATAAATACCTGGGGGACTTGCTGGAATTCCGGAACAACATTGATTCATTAGCAAGCGATAGTCTTTTATTCGCCGTGCCCGAAGATTCCGTGGACTTGAAAGAATTTGTGCAGCGGCTCGCGCTTTTTTCGAAAGAGATCAAACCTACTGACTCGATGCTCAACAGCAGCATCAAAAAAATGCGGCACCTCGAGACCCGGGCTGATGTACTCAGGGGTGATGTGGTGTCTCGCATTGAGGACATAGAGAGTTTTCATCGCGAGATCTCCGGCAACACATTAAAGAAGGAAGTCCCTTACCTCTGGGAACCACCGGGTTATACCAGGCCTTTTGAAGATATTTTTCGATTTTCTATCCGCAAGGCCAGCATGGTGTATACCTTTTATCTCAAGAACCATGGGTCTAAGATATTTTTTCTGCTGGTGGTTATTGTCCTGTTTGCGATGTATCTGCGATCGTTGAAGGGAAATATTATCCAGACCATGGGAAGCCTCCCTGAAGATCTGGAAAAACAGATCGCGTTGCGTCATCCCTGGGCGACTGCTGCCCTGATTGTTTTATCGATGGGCCAGTTCATTTTCCCAACACCTCCATTTGCTATTTACGCAACAATCTGGACGATCTCCGGATTCTGCCTGAGTATGATGCTGTGGGATTTTATCAGTGGTTTCTGGTCGAAGTTCTGGGTCCTTACCCTTGTTCATTTTTTATTGGCCTGTATATTCAACCTGATATTGCAGGCTTCACGTATTGAGCGTTATTTCATGCTTGCACTGGCAGTCGCGGGCGTTATCGGCGGTATGCGGTTTCTTCTATCTGCGGAAAGGAAGGACTTAAAAGAGAATCGTCTGATCATATTCCTTTGGCTATTTGTAATCATGGAGGGATTTTCTGCCATTACCAATATTTTCGGCAGATACAATTTGAGCAAAGCTTTGCTTACCTCCGGGTATTTCAACCTGGTAGTGGGCGTTTGTTTATTATGGACGGTAAGTCTCTTGCACGATATCTTCAAACTCAGTGCGGAAGCATATCGCCAGGACGGAAAGAAAAGATATTATCTGGATTTCGATAAAATGGAATCTGAAGTGCCATCTGTTTTATATTATTTGCTTGGCCTGGGCTGGTTCATTTTGATCGGAAGAAATTTTTATGTGTATAAAGAGATCACTGATCCCGTCGTTGATTTCTTTAGTTCTGAGCGGCATATTGGAGCGTACAGTTTTAGTTTCAGCAATATCCTTCTTTTTGTTTTCATCATATTTCTGTCTGCCATAGCATCAAAAATAGTTTCTTATTTTGCCGACGATACTCCTTCAACCAGTGCGGAACGAAAAGGAGGTATAGGGAGATGGATGTTGCTGATCAAAATAGCCATCATGTCTTTTGGGGTATTCATTGCATTCGCTGCTACTGGACTCCCCATGGATCGCATCGCCATTGTATTTGGTGCGCTGAGTGTTGGTATCGGCTTTGGCCTGCAGAACCTGTTTAATAATTTGGCAAGTGGCCTCATTATCGCTTTTGAGAAACCGTTGAATGTGGGCGATATTGTAGAAATAGGTGGCAGGTCGGGTACCATGAAATCGATTGGATTCAGGAGTAGCGTGATCACCACGTTCGAAGGATCTGAAGTAGTGATCCCGAATGGCGACCTGCTTAACCAGCATCTCGTTAACTGGACCCTGAACACTACGGCCCGCCGCGTGGAAGTGATTGTGGGAGTTGATTATGCCACTGAGCTCGAAAAAACCACCCAATTGATCATGGATATTCTCGCGCAGGATAAACGGATCCTTACTTATCCGCAGTCTGTTGTACTGGTGAGTAATTTCGGGGCGAGTTCCATTGATCTTCGGATATTGTTTTGGGTGGATAACAAGGATAACTGGCTGTATGTCAAAAGCGACGTTATGCGTAGTGTGAAATCAGTATTCACGGCGTCCAACATTCAAATACCTTTTCCCCAGATGGTTTTACACAGCCAGCCTAAACCCGGAAATACTATGGAAGAGGAAAAGATACTGAAGTGATGAATTCATTATATGTATCCGCATTTATTCAAACGTATTTTTTGACTCCCTAACTACCAAACAGATTTAATGGCTGCCATTTCTTTCGATAACACGGAAAATGCCTTTGCGTACAAATCGGATAAAGAATTGAATAAAGCGAATTTTCTTTTTTCACTGATGCATTATCCCTTGCTGGTAAAGGCCGGAACAAGCATCACCCCCTGGGCAATAAAGACAGGGCTTCCCATTAAGGGATTGATCCGCAATACTATTTTTTCTCAGTTTGTTGGTGGCGAAACCTTGGCGGAAACGGCTAAAGCCGCCAAAACACTGGGTGATTATCATGTTCAGGTGATCCTGGATTATGGGGTAGAAGGCGGTGACGATGGTGAAGCAGGATTTGAACATGCCTGCGAGGAGTTCATCCGGGTGATCAATTACGCATCTACCCAAATGAATATTCCTTTCATGAGTATCAAGCTGACCGGCATAGCCAGGTTCGGCCTGCTCGAGAAATTGGATAAATCTGTTGATGCCAATTCCGGCACCCTGATGAAAAGGTATGCAAAGGCGATGCAGTCGCTTACCGATGAAGAGCGTGCGGAATGGCAGCGCGTTCATGGTCGGATGCAACGGATTTGTACAGTGGCCATCGAAAAAAATATCGGTGTCCTTTTGGACGCTGAGGAAACCTGGATACAGGATCCCGTTGACGTGCTGTCGATGCTGATGATGGATCAGTATAACAAGGAGAAGGCGGTTGTTTTTAATACCATTCAGCATTATCGGCACGACAGGATGGAATTTCTCAAAGATTCTATTGAAGCGGCTGAAACGCGCAACTTCATTTTAGGGATGAAACTCGTGAGAGGCGCTTACATGGAGAAAGAAAGACTAAGGGCAACAGAGATGAACTATGCATCCCCGATCCAGCCTGATAAAGCTTCTACCGACAGGGACTATGATGAAGGTGTCAAACTTTGCCTGGATCATATTCATAATGTATCGCTGATCATTGCTACGCATAATGAAGAAAGCAACTTGAAGGCTACCCGCATATTACAGGAGAAAAATCTCCCGCTGGACCACACGCATGTGCATTTCTCACAGCTCTACGGGATGAGTGATCATATCACGTTTAACCTGGCCAAGGCGGGATGCCGTGTCAGCAAGTACCTGCCTTTTGGACCCATTGAAGATGTAGTCCCGTATCTGATGAGAAGGGCCCAGGAGAACTCCTCCGTTGCGGGTCAGACCAGCAGGGAGCTGGCGCTTATTAAAAAGGAACTGGAACGTCGCAGCCGTTCAGTTCCTTCTTAATGTGATAAATGTGATCAATGTGATCAATGTGGGAAATGAATGTGGTGAATGTGGCCAATCAGGAAAATCTGATGAATAATTTTGTGAAATGTGATCAATGAATGCGGGTAATATGATAAATGAACCGGATAAATAAACGAGTGCATTCATTCTCACATTCGTTGATCACATTTCCCACATTCATCACATTTATCACATTCAGCTTCCGCTACGTGTTCCACCAATACGTGATCTTCAGCACCAGCGCTCTGTTCTTGACAGAAAACGGCGCCGGAAGGTAATTGTCGGTATACACCAGGAAAATGTCTGACGCGGGCTTGTACCTCCATTGCAACCGCGTATTGATGTTCACATTTTTCAACTGGTTGTTGTACTGGACGAAGGTGGTAAAATATAGGTTATTTGTTACCGTTAGATCGATCCTTGGACTAACCAGCCATAACCTGGTTGTGTTCCAAGGAGCTGGCATCCGGATATCATTATAACTCACGGCAACGCTGAAGATGGCGTAGGGTTGTTTTCGAAAGCTGATCTCGCCCGATACATTCAACCTTGTTCCATTTTCATAAAATCCACCATAGCGGGTGGAGAAACTGTACGTGAAAACTCGCTGCGGTGCGGAAACAAACTCTGTCCCCCATGCCATCCAGCTGTGCTCAGTGCCCCTGGCCAGTGTATCCTTTCCCGAATTGGTTGGGTCAAATGGATTGAACAGGTAAACGTAGTTACGTGCGAACCAGGTGGTGAATGTGGTATTGTCCCGAAAGGTGAGTGTGTAAGGGATATAGCTTTCATCGTCGAGGTGTTTACCTGTTTCACTGAAATAGTATGCTGAATTGAGCCTGATACCATGCGAAAGGATTCGGCCTTTTTTTGGAAAAAAGAGCACCCCTGCGGAGGGATTCATTTTGAAGTAGCCTCTGCGAGGTACGTAGCCGACTTCGGCTATATAATTACTGCCCACATATTCGTGTTGCCAGGCGAGATTAAGCCGTTTGCTTGCGTACTGCAAATTGCCCGCCTGGATCCAGTCTTTACTGCTGACACCCGGAGTAAAGGATTTCATCACCAGCATTTTTCCCGTGAGTCTGTTATTCGAAGTGGCGAGGTTGTATTCCAGTCCCAGGTTTCTGTTATACCTATTAATGGGTTTGCCTGCCAGTGTATCGCTGAAGTTTCCCGGCGATTGTTTATTAACGGCAAGAATGCCAATATTAGAACGTTTGAATACCCTTCTTTGCAGGGCCATTACGGTGAAGTTCTGCGCTGGTAATCCCCGTTCTATATTTTTATCGGTCTGCATATTCATGAGGCCTATGCGCCAGTCTTTGTTTAGTTTTCCGCTCAGCCTCGCTCCCGCGATGATGGGTGCATCCAGTCCTATTCTTCGGGAGAAGAAAGGACGGACGGAAGTATATCCAAAGTTGGCGAACAGGTCTCCGTTCTCGAGGAAGAACTGTCGTCTCTCCGGAAAAAACAATTCAAACCTGTCAAGATTGGTCACTTGGCGATCTACTTCTACCTGAGAAAAATCCGGATTATAGGTGAGGTCGAGGTTCAGGGAAGAGGTAACGCCGATTTTGATATCGCCTCCGAATTCGTTCTTCCAGGAAGCCGGGGTATTCTTTTCGTAGTTCTTGTTGACGCTGGTCAGTCCATAAGGGATGATGGAGATGTTTGGCCCTGGTGGGGGCGGTTCTTCGTCCCATACGAGGGTGCCGGTAAAGGCAAGCGAAGCGGTAGGGAATTGTCGTGGTACCGGTGCCCAGGCAGATTTTTCCGGAACCCGGATATCATTCCGGCTGAGGTTGATGCCCCATTCGCGCAAGCCTTTTTTATACCGCAGCGTTTTGAATGGAATGGCAGCTTCGAAGATCCACTTGTCTTCGTAGTTTTTTACTACCGAGGTCCACTTATTGTCCCAGTTCAGGTCTACTTTACTTCCTTCAAACATTAGTCCATCCCACTGGGCGCCTTCTGCATTGACGCCAAAAGCCAGGCCATTGGTTTGGTCTTCAAAGGGGTCCATAAAAACGATGAAATTATCATTCTTAACGAAGCTGAAATCCCGGCGGAGCGACTCTACCATGTTCACACCCGGTACTTTTTTATGGCATATGGCTACGAGGTACAGGTTCTTGTCGTCGTAGCTGAACATTACCTGGGTAGCCACCCTCACTTTCTGGTAATCCATGGGCAGCACGGTGGTAAAGCTATCAGCGGTTTGTGCCTCGAGCCATGTTGTTTCATCCACAACGCCGTCTACGGTAATGGGGCTTATGGCACGGTGGATATTCAACCGGTATTTGGAGTTGACTTTCTGTGCAAAAACGGAAAGGGATGAGCAAAGTAGGATGCAGGCCAATAAGGGTCTTAACACACGACAAATATACGGAAGACGTTGTTCTGCCTCGCAGGGCGATTTTTTGGTGGGATGATCTTAATCCGGGGAATCTTCTTACTTTTATCGCCCCGTAAATGAGATTGGACTGTTAGCTCAGTTGGTTTAGAGCATTACTTTGACAGAATAGGGGCCACTGGTTCGAGTCCAGTACAGTCCACCATTTTGTATTTACAAAACCTGCTTCCGGCGGGTTTTGTCGTTTACATAGTATTCCGGGGATAGACACATCAAAGTTTCATATTGTCTGTCGGCTTCCCCATAATTTGGCCATTTCGGTATAGGGGTGCAGGCCATACTTTTGGAAAACTCTAACCAAAACTGGCACAAAAATAGGGGGGAGCCGACAGAATAACTGAGACTAATTTTAAAAATAGTAATTCAGTTCAAGGTGGACTTTTCGCAGGAATACACTTATCAAAGTCAATAGATAAGCATTTCGAGCTTGGTCTGAAAGTAAGAGGGTATTATTTGATTTCAGTTGCATCGTTTGAAGCACTGACGTTAACGCCAACACTATCGTACAAATTCTGAAATTCTTCTTCCAATATCAATTTTGTGTAAGCCGAGAGGTACCCCCCTGTTAAGCCAACATTGACCTATACTTTCCTGGAGTTGTGTTTCCGTTTTTACCGCAGCTATAATGCCGCTTCCCAAAGTATCTCTACCGGATGCTTTGCTTTTTTACCCGTCCCGTCTTTGATCTGGTGACGGCAACTGGTGCCGGGTGCAGCAATGATGGTTTGTTCATCTTGCTTTCGAACTGCGGGGAACAGCACCAGTTCGCCGATCTGCATGCTCAGATCGTAGTGCTCCTTTTCATATCCAAACGATCCGGCCATGCCGCAGCAGCCGGAGGGGATCGTTTCAACAGTATAGTTGGCTGGGAATGATAATATTTTAACAGATGGCGCTACGGAGGAGATGGCTTTTTGTTGGCAATGGCCATGCAGTACCAACTTACGGGTGTCGGTAGTGAACTGCTCTTTCCTGATCTTCCCTTTCTCCATTTCGGCAGCGAGGAACTCATCGATCATAAACACATGGGTCGACATTTTTTTAGCGGCCTCCAGGTTTTCTTCAAACGCCAGGTCAGGATATTCATCCCTGAACGTTAAGATGGCGGATGGCTCTATCCCTACCATCGGGGTTTCTGCGCTGACGATCGGGCTGAGGAGTTTAATGTTCTTATTGATGATCTTTTGCGCGTCACGGATCAGGCCCTTGGACAACCAGGTACGGCCGCTTTCCAGATGTTCAGGGATATCCACGTCGTAGCCAAGTTTTTCCAATAGCCTGATGGCTTTTATCCCGATTTCGGTATCGTTGAAATTGGTGAACTCGTCGCAAAACAAATAAACCTTTTTCGACGCGCTGCCTGTGGATCGTTTGTTCTTTTTGTACCAGCTTCGCAGTGTGGTTTTGTACAACGTGGGCATGGACCTCTCCGTGGCAAAGCCCGTTGCTTTTTTCAACAACTTGCTGGTGACCGGATTGGTCATCACAAAATTATACAGTCCCGGCACAATGGCGCCGAGCTTTGACGTAGCCGTATAATTTGCGATCATCCTCGACCTGAGCGGTACGCCATGTTCATCATAGTAATGCTGTAGGAATTCAGCCTTCAGTTTAGCCACATCTACGTTGGAAGGACATTCCGATTTGCATGCCTTGCAGCTCAGGCAGAGGTCCATCACATCATAGATCTCCTGGTGATCGAAACGGTTTGCTTTCTCGGAGCGGGTCAGGAATTCACGAAGGATGTTCGCCCTAGCCCGGGTGGTATCTTTCTCATTTCTCGTGGCCATGTACGATGGGCACATGGTACCGCCGGAGAGATGGGTTTTACGGCAATCACCGGAACCGTTACATTGCTCCGCATGCTGCAGGATATCTTGTTTGTAAAATCGGAAAGTAGTTTCGAATGCCGGCGTTTTCTGCCCCGCATCGTATCGCAGCATGGTGTCCATCGGTGGGGTGTCCACGATCTTGCCCGGATTGAAGATCTGTTCCGGATCCCACACTTTTTTGACTTCGCGAAGCAGCTCGTAGTTTTTGTCGCCCACCATCTGCCTGATGAATTCGCCGCGCAATCTTCCGTCTCCATGTTCACCACTCAGGGATCCGTTGTATTTCTTCACCAGGGTGGCGATCTCTTCCGCGATCACCCGGAACTGCCGATGTCCTTCTTCCGTTTTTAAATTGATGATGGGTCTGAGGTGAATCTCACCCGAACCAGCATGGGCATAGTGTACGGAGTAGAGGCCGTGTTTGGCCAGGATATCATTGAAGTCCCTGATATAAGCGGGCAGGTCTGCCACGTCAACGGCCGTGTCTTCGATCACCGGTACGGCTTTTTCATCACCCGGTAAATTGCTTAGCAGGCCAAGGCCCGCTTTACGCAGCGTCCAGATCTTTTTGGTATCGTCCCCAAATAACAATGGGAAATGGTAGCCATATCCTGCGGCACGCATTTCTGCTTCCACCTGTTGGCTGATCCCGGTGATCTCTTCGCGGGTAGCACGACAAAACTCAACCACCAAAATGGCCCCCGGATCGCCCTGCACGAAGAACCGGTTCTTCATCTGTTCCCGGTTGTCCTTGGTGCAATCCAATATATAATGGTCGATCAGTTCACTGGCGCTGGGATGATATTTTAAAGCGATGAGATTGGCATGCAGGGACTCATCGATCGAATTAAAATGCACGCAGAGCAGCCCCGTTTCTTTGGGCGGCAGGTCAACCACATTGAGTTCGATCTCTGTAATGAACGCTAAGGTGCCTTCCGATCCGGCAATGAGTTGGCAGAAATTGAAATCTCCACCACCCGCAGTGAAGGGGGCGGTTTCCAACAACACGTCAACGGCGTATCCGGTATTCCTGCGTTCAACACTTTTCCTCGGAAATTCCTTTCGAATCTCCACCTGGTTGTCGTACTGACTCAGCAGGCTTCGTGTAGTTCTGTAGATCCGCGCTTCAAGGCTGTTGCCTTCGCATTTTTCGTGAAACTCGTCGATGTTGAGATCTCGGAATTCAACTTCCGACCCATCGGACAACAGGGCTTTCACCGATAGCAGGTGTTCGCGAGTGCTTCGGTATACCACGGAATTGGACCCGCAGGAGTTATTGCCCACCATGCCACCGATCATGGCGCGGTTGGCCGTGGAGGTTTCGGGTCCGAAGAACAGGCCATGGGGTTTGAGAAAATAGTTCAGTTCGTCGCGCACCACGCCAGGCTGTACACGCACTCGTTTTGCAGCAGGGTCAAAATCCAGGATCTCATCGAAATGCTTAGAGACATCCACTACGATCCCGTTTCCTACAACTTGTCCAGCTAACGAGGTGCCGGCGGTGCGGGGGATAAGTGAAGTATGTTCCTGCCTGGCAAAGGCGATCAGTTTCCTGAGGTCCTCTACATTTTTAGGGATGGCCACTGCGAGTGGCATTTCACGGTATGCTGATGCATCGGTCGCATAGAGGATACGCATCTGCTGATCAACATACAGATCACCTTCCATGAGGGCAGCTAATTGTGAAAGTTTTTCTTTCATAAAGTCAAAAGTCAAAAGCCAAAAGTCAGCGGTAGTCCGACTTCTGACTTCTGACTTTTTATTTGGATTAAGCTAATCTCTTCTTCAGGTTCTCGTCTATGGCATCCAGGAATTCTTCAGTATACAGATAATGGTCACCATGGTTTACTTTATTTCCATGTATACATACAGCAAGGTCCTTGGTCATCTTACCGGATTCAACCGTTTCAATGCAAACCGCTTCCAATGCATTAGAAAAATCGATCAGTGCCTGGTTGTTATCCAGTTTTCCACGGAAAGCAAGGCCTCTTGTCCATGCGAATATAGACGCGATGGGATTGGTACTGGTTGGCTTTCCCTTCTGGTGGTCGCGGAAGTGACGGGTTACGGTCCCGTGAGCCGCTTCTGCTTCCATGGTTTTGCCATCGGGTGTAACCAGTACGGAAGTCATCAAACCCAATGAGCCGAACCCTTGTGCCACCGTATCACTTTGAACATCGCCATCATAATTTTTACAAGCCCAAACAAAGTTGCCATTCCATTTAAGCGCGCTGGCCACCATGTCATCGATCAGACGATGTTCGTAGGTGATGCCTGCAGCTTCGAACTTGGTTTTGAACTCGTTGTTATATATTTCTTCAAAGATGTCTTTGAAACGGCCGTCGTATTTTTTCAGGATGGTGTTCTTGGTACTCATATAGAGCGGCCATCCTTTTTGCAGGGCCATATTCATACAGCTTCGTGCAAATCCTATGATGCTCTCGTCCACGTTGTACATGCTCATGGCAACTCCGGGACCTTTGAACTGGAACACTTCGTGTTCGATCACCTGTCCGTCTTCGCCTTCAAATTTGATGGTAAGCTTTCCTTTTCCGGGTACAACGAAATCAGTTGCGCGATACTGGTCGCCGAAAGCATGACGACCAACTATAATGGGCGCATCCCAGGTGGTGACCAGACGGGGAATATTTTTTATGACGATGGGTTCACGGAAAACAGTCCCGTCCAGTATATTCCGGATGGTTCCGTTGGGGCTCTTCCACATCTGTTTGAGGTTAAATTCTTTTACCCTGGCTTCATCGGGTGTGATGGTAGCGCATTTGATACCCACACCATACTGCCTGATGGCATTGGCGGCATCTACAGTTACCTGGTCATTGGTTTCATCCCGGTATTCCACCCCTAAGTCGTAATATTTGATATCAACTTCCACGTAGGGGAGGATGAGTTTTTCTTTGATGAATTTCCAGATGATACGGGTCATTTCATCGCCGTCCAGTTCAACAACCGGATTTGCCACTTTTATTTTTTCAGCCATCTATTCATTGTTTGTTTTGGGAGGGTGAAGTTAAGCAATTAGCTGATTGGCTCATTGGCTAATTAGCTAATTGCTTACATTTCAGTCGGTTTATATGGTAGCAGGATCCCCGAACATGAATCCAGATAAATCTCGGATAACTAATTGGCGACAAAGGCCTAAAGAATCAGTCAATGAGCTAATCAGCCAATGAGCCAATTACCCTAAGGCCACATCAAGGATCATCATGACGGTAAAACCGCCGATAAAGCCCAGTACTGCAAGGTCAGTGTATTTATCCCGTTGCGTTTCAGGTATTACCTCCTCCACCACTACGTAGATCATTGCCCCCGCGGCAAAGGCCAACGCGAAGGGCAGCATGGGCTGCATGTATATCACTGCTACGGCGCCGACCACCCCGGCAACGGGTTCCACAATGGCAGAAAGCTGGCCGTACCAAAAGCTTCTGAAACGCCCCATGCCCTGACGTCGGAGGGGTACCGATACGGCTAAGCCTTCAGGGAAGTTCTGTATACCGATGCCGAACGCGAGGGCAACTGCCGCTGCAACACTTGCCTCGGGCATCCCGTTCGCGGCTGCGCCGAACAGAACGCCTACGGCCAGTCCTTCCGGAATATTATGCAGGGTAATGGCTAAAATGAGCAGCGTGGTTTTTCGCCATTGGGTTTTCATCCCTTCCGTTTCATGTTCGCCGAAGTTAATATGAAGATGGGGCATGTATTTGTCGAGCAAAAAGATGAACAGTGAACCTGCCAGAAATCCTACCGCGGCAGGCATCCATTTCATGGATGGGTATAAGCGCTCCGACATCTCAATGGCCGGGTTAAGCAATGACCAGAAACTGGCGGCAACCATGACTCCCCCTGTAAAACCGAGCATGATATCCAGTACTTTTCTGTCGATGGTCTTGAAGAAGAAAACCAGTGATGCACCTGCTGCCGTGACCAGCCAGGTAAATGTGGTGGCAATTAGGGCAGACCAGACTGGGCCTACCTCGCGGACAAAGTTTTCAATGGCTATCATGATCGGTCAATTTTTTTACCCAAATGTGTTTCGCAACGGCCTCGCTTAGGATAAAAGGCTGGTGCCGGCCTATGCGGATCTCCAGGCTATTGTCGAAGTTGAACTTCTTCTTCACCTCCAGCCGGGTGCCCATAGTAATGTGATTATGTTTCAGGATGTCGAGCATTTCGGGGGTCTGATTTCCTACATGGCAGACTTCCATCACCTGGCTCAAAGGGATGGCGGTGATGCATACCCGCTCGTGTGTTGCGATCTTTCCCTGCTGGTCGGGAATCGGATCTCCATGGGGGTCAAACCTAGGGAAACCCAGGTACCCATCGAGCTTGTCGATCAGTTTCTTGCTTGTTACATGTTCCAGTTGCTCGGCTACTTCATGCACCTCGTCCCAGCTGAATTTGAGTTTTTCCGACAGGAAGAATTCCCAGAGCCGGTGCCGCCTGATGATCCCCAAAGCCACTTTGCGTCCATCACTGTTGAGCC
>Ga0164292_10001536_pt1 | contig 18738 bp, 19 predicted proteins | sample GEODES117metaG_FD_111486 | JGI IMG/M metagenome (GOLD analysis project Ga0164292, IMG submission 111486) | Eutrophic lake water microbial communities from Lake Mendota, Wisconsin, USA - GEODES117 metaG | ecosystem: Environmental > Aquatic > Freshwater > Lake | place: USA: Lake Mendota...
AGTTATTTTAGATTTTGATAATTTAGAACAAGTTGCGGAATTTAAATATAAACTACCACCAGATATGTTGGCAGAAGTGGTTTATAAATATGGTAATATGTATAGTGCCTATACGATAGTAGACATCACAGGTGGAATGGGTGTTGCAACAGTATTAAAACTGTTAGAGATGGAATATAACTTCTTACACTACGATGACCCTAAAAGTAGAAAATTGTCTGAAAAATACGCTAAAACTAAATATAGTGAAGGGGATAAAGTACCTGGATTTAATGTGGGTAACACTAGATTACAATTAGTTTCCGAATTTGAGGAACATATTAGAGAGAATAAAACTATAATACGATCACATCGTTTAATTTCGGAATTGAGGACTTTTGTTTATAAAAACGGTAGACCTGATCATATGGAAGGTTATCATGATGATATAATAATGGCATACGCTATGTGTATATTTATTGTACAAACATCATTCAAAAAATTAGAGATGGTAGAGAAACAAACTAAGGCTATGTTAGAAAGTTGGGTAAATGTTTCAAAAAAGTCAGTTGAACCTCTATTGTCTAATCAAAAATATACTAACCCATTCTACACTAACACACCAACTTACCACCCAAAACAAGGGAATAATGGTAATAATGATAATGGTGAATACAATTGGTTGTTTGGGATAAGATAGTATTTATTTTTTTTTGATATTTATTATAATAGTAATAAAGTATAAAGATAAAAATGGCTAAAAGAACGATATTTCAACAATTAAATGATTTGTTTGGTCCTGAGGTAAAAAGGGCACAAAATAAATCTAGATATTCTATAAACGATAAGGAACTCCTTAAAACTAAATCTAAGGAGGATTTTGAATACGAAAAACTTAAAAGACAACAAGACGCCTATTTGTCGAATATGTGGCAGAAAGTAGATAATGAGATATATCAACACTCCATATATTATGAAACAACTAGGTTAGCCTCTTACGCAGATTTTGAGGGTATGGAATTTTTTCCCGAAATCGCAGCAGCATTAGATATAATGATGGAGGAATCTACAACTTTAAATTCAGAAAATAAAGTTTTAAATATTTTTTCTGAAAGTAGAAGAGTTAGAAGAATATTAGAAGATTTATTTTTCAATAGATTAGATATACACACTTCACTACCTATGTGGACAAGAAACACATGTAAATACGGAGATAATTTTTTATTCTTAAGTATTAATAGTGATGAAGGTATCACAGGTGTTAAACAATTACCTAATATTGAAATAAGTAGAAAAGAGAATGAGGGTTTTGGTGAGAATTCTACTATTCCTGATAGTGATAAATTTAACCCTGTCACATTTGTTTGGGGTCAGAGGAACATAGAATTTAATGCGTGGCAAATTGCTCATTTTAGATTATTAGGGGATGATAGAAGATTACCTTATGGTACATCTATGTTGGAGAAGGCTAGAAGGATATGGAAACAATTATTATTATCTGAGGATGCGATGTTAATATATAGAGTAACGAGAGCACCTGAAAGAAGAATATTCAAAATATATGTAGGTAATATAGACGAAAAAGATGTACCTGCATATGTGAATAAAATTGCAGATAACTTTAAAAGAAGTCCAGTTATTGATCAACAAACTGGACAGATAGATACTAGATATAATCAAATGGCACAGGATCAGGATTATTTTATTCCTGTTAGAGATCCAAATGCACCGAGCCCTATTGATACATTGGCGGGTGCGACTAACCTTTCTGAAATTGCAGATATACAATACCTTCAAAAAAAGTTATTCACTGCACTTAGAGTACCCAAACCTTTCTTAGGTTTCGAAGAAGCAAATGGTGATGGTAAAAATTTGGCGTTACAAGATATTAGATTTGCTAGAACTATTAATAGAATACAACAATCAATGTTGCAAGAACTTAATAAGATTGCAATTATCCATCTCTATATTTTAGGTTTAGAGGATGAATTAGAAAATTTTACACTTTCACTTAATAACCCATCTACTCAGGCTGAGATGTTGAAGGTTGAGCAAACTCAACTTAAGGTAACTCTTTATAAAGATTCTGTTGCAGACGCAGGTAATGGTTTTGGTGCAATGTCTATGACTAGAGCCAAAAAAGAAATATTAGGTATGTCTGATGAAGAAATCAGAAATGATTTAGAACAACAAAGATTAGAAAAGGCGGCAGCAGCGGAAATGGAACAAACTGCAGAAGTTATTAAGAAGACAGGTATATTTGATAGAGTGGATAAACTTTATGGTGACTTTGACGCATTATTATCAGGTGCTGGTGAAGCCGAAGCAGGTGCTGGTGGTGACGCAGGTGGTGCAGATATGGGTGCAGGTGGAGATATGGGTGCAGGTGCAGAACCAGCCGCAGAACCAGCCGCAGAACCAGCAACTACTGAATCTTTTAGAAAAGACGGTAACCTTTTAACAGAAGAAAAAAGAAGAATATATGAAGAAAAAACTAAAAGATATCAGGGAATATATTTAAGACGATTAACTGAAAGTTTAGAAAAAAATGATCATATTTACAATTTAGATTCTTTTGAAAAAGGTACTGATGTGTTAAATTCTAAAATTAGTGAAATGACTAGAGAAATAGATAAACTAACTAAATAAGTTTTTTTATAAAAGTTTAATATTTATTATAAAAAACTAACACATGAAAAATTTTGGTAATATAAAAGATACTTTTAAACAGTTAATGATTGAGTCTATCATTAATAAAGATGATAAGGGTAAAAAATTGTTTAATAAATTCTTAAAAACTATTGGTAATAATGATACTTTAAAGGAACAGTATTTAATCTATAGTAATTTACAGAATACTAAGTTTGATGATACCACTGAGGCAAAAGAATATATAAAAGAGAATATTGATTTATTAAAATCATTAAATAAAAAACATATTGATAGTGGAAATGAATATTTCACCAAATTACTTAAAGGTGTATCGTTGGTTAAGGAAAACGAATCTTTTTACAATGATATTAATTTTTTAGTGAATACGAATAAAAACGCATCTAATATCAATAAAATTCAAGAATCAATTAATAATATAACTAATAGGATGTTGGAGAAGGAGGAAGAAACTGTAGTTACGGAATCCATAGATTTACCACCTAGTATGTTGGCAAATATTTTAGTTACGAAATTCAATACAAAATACTCTGAAATAAATGAAACTGAAAAAGAAATAATTAAAACGGTTTTAAATGGTAATAAAGAAGATAAAAAATCTTTATTCGAAACAGTAAAAAGAGAGTGTATAAAAAATATAGATAATAAAGTAAATGAATCATCAGATGTTGAGATAAAAGATAAATTATTAAAAGTAAAAGATAAGTTATTAAACACTAATTTTGATTATGAAAATTTCAACTCACAGATAAGTAAAATTTACAATTTAAAAGAATCGATAGATTAAATACGAACCCCTCCGAAAGAGGGGTTTTTTATTTCCATAATTTGACTACTAACTATTTTAATAGTATAATTACATAAACTTTAAAATAACAATATATGAAAAATTTTATGAATGAAATTAGGAAAAGAAATCAAGTTAGATTTATTAGAAAACTATAAAACAAAAATCGGTACCGTAAATAATAAAGAATCAAAAAGTTTATATTTAAACTTGTGTGCATGGGGTGAGTTAAAAGAAAATTACGAAAATTTTAACTACGAATTTTTCTTAAGTAATATAAGAAAAAAAATAAAACAAAAAATAAGTAACAATATCAATAAAGAATTATTTCACGATAATAAATACATTGTTGATTTAGATATGAGGACTTCAGGATTAAATGTAAACAAAAGAAGTTTTATGTCATGTGAAATAACATTATATCAAAAAAAACATTTACCAATTAATAAAATTAATATCATAGAAAATAGTAAGAGAATAATCTATGATGTGGTAAACGAGTGTTTAGAAAACAATTCAGTTTTTACTTTCCATAAATCTAAAAAGTAATTTTTTACTACAGTGGTATATTTATAATAAAAGTATATCACTGTTATGGAAATTCTTAAAAAAAACGAAATAAATATAAAAGGTATCCTTGTTGAATACGACGCAGGATACATTTCCCCAAAAGATAATAGACATTTTGTGAATGAGATGTCAAACTTAACCAAAGGTCAACCTATTATAGAAGAACCTTTGGTTGTTTATGCCGTAATGCAAAAGTATGGTGTAGAAAATAGAAATGGTAGGATATACCCTGAAGCCATCTTAAGGAGAGAGGCAGAAAACTATTTAAAATTAATCAAAGAAAAAAGAGCGTTAGGTGAGGCAGATCACCCAGAATCTTCAATAGTTGCAGTAAGTAGAATTTCTCACAACGTAGTTGACTTGTGGTGGGAAGGTAATGTATTGATGGGTAAATTAGAAATTATTATGTCACCAGGATTTGTTAATCAAGGAATAATTTCTTGTGAGGGTGATAGAGTTGCTAATTACATTAGAAAAGGTTTAAAGATTGGTGTATCGTCAAGAGGTGTAGGTTCTTTAGAAAAAGAAGGTGGTAAAAATATTGTACAAGATGACTTCGAATTGATTTGTTGGGATATTGTCACATCACCATCAACACCAGGTTCTTGGATTTATAGTGAAGAACCTTCTAGAGAACAACAAATGTCAGAATCTAAAATTAAAAATGAAGATAATCTTTTAAAAGACTCTTTAAATAATTTTTTACTGGATTAATAAAAAAATAACACTTTTTAAAAGTATTGCATATTTATTAAGAAATGCGAAATATTTTGCGTTATTTAATAATAAATAAAAAAAAATAAAAAAAGAAAAAAATGGCTGAAAAAAAGAAATCAATCATCGAAGAGGCTTTACTAGAAGCAAAGTCTTTAGAGGATGCCTTAAAAGCCAACACGAAAGAAATACTTGCGGCACATATGTCGAAAGAAATTGAAAGCATCGTTGAGTCATCTTTAAAAAATAAAGGTGAAAAGAAAGAAGAACCAATCTCAGAAGAAGAAGATGATGAGATTAGTGTTGACGATGTAGAAACTAAAGGATCCGATGATGAAGAAGACGTTAAGTTAGATCTTGACGATGAAGAAGAATCTGATGAAGATGATTCATTACAGTTTGGTGATGATGAAGATGATGAAGATGAGGAACCAAATAAAATTGACTTAGACTTAGACACTGACCTAGACTTAGATGCTGGTGAAGGTGTAGAAGATGATGACGATGAAATTGGTTTAGGTTTAGAATTACCTATGATGGGTTCAGATGATGAAAGTGAAGAAATTTTAGATTTAACAGGTGCTTCTGATGAAGAAGTAGTTAAAGTATTTAAAAAACTTTCTGATAATGACGAAGTAGAGGTAGTTAAAGACGAAGGAGGTATTCATCTAAAAGATAACGGAACGGGTGCAGAGTATTATATTAAGGAATCTATGGAAGAAGGATGGGGTTCTATGCACGAAGAAGGTGAACAATGTTCTGAATGTGGTTCAGGCGCAATGTACGAAGACGAAGAAGGTAAATACTGTTCTGAATGTGGTTCAGGTATGTATGAAGAAAAAGATGAAATCGTCTACGAAATTGAAATGAATGAACCATCGGAAGATTATGTACCTGGAGATTATGTACCAGGAGGAAAAGTTTCAGATGCAACTATGAATTTTAAAATAAACAATTCAGATGATGCTTCAAGATGGTTAAGAGATACTCCAGAAGGAAGACATGCTGGAAGTAGACCGATTGAAGATTTTGAAGATCTTGAAAGTTTTGAAGAAGGTGCATACATTGAAGAGGATAAGTTGCAAAGACACTCTAGAACTAGTGGTAAACAAAGATATCATGGTGCTAGATTAGCGGCTAGAGAATCTAGAACAACAAGTAAACCTATAGTTCGTAGAGAACCAACAAAAAACACAGTTTCCGAATCCAAAATAATGAGAGAATACAAAGAGTTGAAAACTAAAAACGAAGAGTATAAAAAAGCACTTAATGTATTCAAAGAAAAACTAAACGAAGTTGCGTTGTTTAACACTAACTTGGCTTATGTTAATAGATTATTTACTGAGCATTCAACTACTAAGAAAGAAAAAATGGATATTCTTAAGAGATTTGATAATGCTGAGACTATTAAAGAATCTAAAAACATCTACAAAACTATCAAAACGGAATTAGATAATAAATCCCCTATGAATGAATCTGTAGAAAATAAAGTTAATAAAACAATCCAATCTTCTAAGTCCACTAATTTGAATGAGTCTACTGCTTATGTAGATCCACAAATTACGGCAATTAAAGATTTAATGAGAAGAATCTCATAAAAATAATAAAATAACAAAATAAAAAATAAAAATTAAAATGGGACATTTGTTAAACTCAGGTGAAGTCGGAAATATCGGACTAGAACACCTAAAGCAAATTAGATCTAAAACTATCTCTAAATGGAACAAATTAGGTTTCTTAGAAGGTTTAAAAGGTCACGTAAAAGAGAACATCGCTCAATTGTATGAAAACCAAGCATCTGCTTTGTTGAATGAATCAACTTCTGCAGACTCATCAGGTTCTTTCGAAACTGTAGTTTTCCCAATTGTGAGAAGAGTATTCTCTAAATTATTGGCTAACGATATCGTATCAGTACAAGCGATGAACATGCCAATCGGTAAATTATTCTTCTTTGTACCTAAAACATCTGATGGACAGTTTCCATTGAATGGTGATAATGGTACTACTAACGGTGCATTACCAGAATGTGTAATCGGAGATTGTACAGATGTATCTGCAACAACATTCTACGCAAAAAGTCTTTACGATTTATATTACAACGATGGTTTGTATGATGCATCTAAAGGTAAGCCTACTCTTAACGTTGAGGTTGGTAACGTTAATAACACTGGTAACGTATTAATCCTTTCAGGACTTTCTGTTGATGATGAATATGCTGCTGGAGCACAAAAAGCGTTAGCGGGTGATAATTCAGTTAGATACCTTAAATTAGGTGTAAAAGGATTTAACAACCAAAACGCTGGTAGATTAACAGGACCAGACGGAAATGAGATGGATACTGAATCATTTTTAGCATCACTTAAAGTTGTTGTTAGAGGTGGAGACATTAAAGATAATAACGGTAATCTTATTATTGCGAGTGGTGGAGAAGTACCTTTTAGACTTATTACTCAAAAATACGGTAAAGGTATCGTAGATTATAGTAATATCTGTACTGCAGATGGTTCATTACTTTTAGAAGTAGATTTAACACACCCAACATGTGTGTCATGTTCAGATGCAACACTTGATGGATACATTGGTGCAAATTCTGGTTTAACTAGAAGTACTAATGCTACTTATTCAGGGATTACATTTGACGTAAGTTGGGTACAATACGCTTCTTTAGAATACTCTACAGAAATGGGTGAGGTTTCTTTTGAATTGGATGAGGTAGTTGTATCTGTAACTGAAAGAAAACTAAGAGCAACTTGGTCTCCTGAATTAGCACAAGACGTTAGTGCATTCCATAACATCGATGCTGAAGCTGAACTTACGGCACTATTATCTGAGCAGGTTGCTGCTGAGATCGATAGAGAGATCTTAAGAGACTTAAGAAGAGGTGCAGCATGGCAATTGAGATGGGACTATAACGGATGGAAGAGAGCTAACTCTGGCGGTGGTTTCAACGCATACACACAAAAAGAGTGGAATCAAACATTGATTACTAAAATCAATCAAGTTTCTGCACAAATTCACAAATCAACTTTGAGAGGTGGCGCTAACTTCGTAGTAGTATCTTCTGAGGTATCAGCAATTTTTGATGACTTAGAATACTTCCACGTATCTAACGCTTCTCCAGAGCAAGATCAGTACAATATGGGTATTGAGAAAATCGGTTCATTAGGTGGAAGATATACTGTATATCGTGATCCTTACGCACCAGCGAACTCAATCATCATTGGACACAAAGGTAAGTCATTGTTAGATACTGGATACATTTACGCTCCGTATGTACCATTACAATTGACTCCAACATTACAAAACCCATTCAACTTCGCACCAACGAAGGGGATTATGACTAGATACGCTAAGAAAATGGTTAATAACCGTTTCTATGGTGTAGTAACAGTTGACGGTGTTGTAACATTCGATATCAACGAATTGAGATAATCAATTAAAATATCAACAATAAAAAGGGTAGAGTTTTCTACCCTTTTTTGTTTTATAGAATATTTATTATTATATTTGTAATCACTATGAGGGTAAAGAAAAAATATGTTCTATTAGAGTCACTATTAATTGACGTTACTAATGAATTTAATGATAACGAAAAAAGAATACTAAAATTAATACATAAAAAACACAAAGACGACAAATACAATTTTAGTGTTTTTGATGTTGCGGCATGGTTAATCGAAGATTTTAATTTAGATTATGAGACTGCTTTTGAATTATCTAAATCATATTATTGGGAGAACTCTAAATTATTTAGTGTTTACGAACCATTAAGAAAAAAATGGCCTATGGCAGAATTGTTTTTTTCTAAAATTCACGATTTTACTGGTAATTTAGTTAAATCATATAATGATGAGACATATGGGCAAATAGAAGTCCATTTTAATGGTGATGAAGGTTTTAATGATGTCAGAGACGTTAGATTGTGGTCAGGATACAACTCAATGTCACTTTATATACCTTTTAATTTCTTTCATATTGTAGATGATTATAGAAGAATTTATATTGATATGGATGATAGGGACGCTAGAACATTAAGAGTAGATATTCAGTTTTTTCAATTAGATAGTCAAGGAAATAAACTTGAACATAATATTTGGAGAACCGATGACTATGAAAATGGTAAAATTAATTTAGATGAATTCTTAATTGAGGTGGGATATAGGTCAGGTAAAAGTGGTGATGAAACACCCCAAAAACTAATGAGTTTTAATGCACCTTACCCAAAACCATTAAATGTGACTTCGGCAACTCAAATATTAAAAAACATATTAGAAGACGTTATTCAAAAAATTAAATCTACAACTTTTCAATTACCTTCAGGTGTAGAACCTATAGTAGTTAGTGTAGGTAGTCAACTTGGTTAACTATATTAAATTTCATTGTATTAGTATATGTTTTTACTAATAAATTAGAAGTCAATTTAATATCTATATAGTATTCATTAGGTATCATCCAAGATGTATCTAAAATAAAGTAATTTTTAAGATAAGTTCTATTTACATCCATCCAATCAATAACATTAACTTCGGTGTTTCCTTCTCTTATCCAAACTCTATATTGTAATCCATCTATCACTGACGATTGATTAATAGTATATGGTTCTCTTACATTTACAAATACTTTTCTTAAATCACCTCTTTTGATTTTTTCATCTCTCCTAATACCCGATAGATTCATTCCATATTCTATAGGTAAAGACTCATCATCACCGAAACGATAGTATTCAGTATCATCTTTTATTTCAAATTGTAATGTTACGTCTGGTCTATTTATACCACCAATTTCTATATCTGACCATGTGTCAGTAAATATAGTACAATCTGATTCCGTAATAGGTACAAATAGTTCAATATAATATACACCTTTTGTTTGTCTAACGACATCATTAGATGTGTATGAAGAAAATAGTACACCTGACCCATCTTTTACTTCTACAGTAGGGTTACTGTCTAAATTAACGGGTTCTCCACCTAAATTTGTGTAGAAATATAATCTATTTAATTTACCTCTATAAAAATTCTTCCTGTCGTCTCTAATTACACTATCATAAACTGTTTCTACGAATGGTTCATAATACGTTTGTGTGTGTCTAGTGAAGAAACCTACATACCTTGAAGGTATTACCTCTATTATCTCTAAATCTCTCTCAAATGCAATACCATAACCGTAATTAGTGGTACCAGTACCACCAGTAATTAAAGTATTTACCTCATCAGTGATATCCATCTCAATATTTTCACTACCCTGATCAAAATGTTGTATAGTTATTGTAATCGCAGATGGTGATCCTGAATAAACACCAGGTTCAGTCCATTGTGTCGCCCCACTAGAATATAACCAGTTACTTGCAGATTCCACAAAAGTTATATTATCATGCGGTTGTATACCTTCGTATTGTTGGTAATCGTACCCACAACCTTCATCCCAAAATTCATCAATCCTAAAAAGAATTAAATTAAAAGATGATGTTCTTACTTTATTGTCTAAGGCTCTTTGTGCCTGTAAGTCCCTATCAAAAAAGGAACTATTAGTCATTCTAAGAGTATGGGTTACATTAGATAAATCACCTAATTCACCATTACTATATTTTGTTTGTAAATCCGAAACATCGAAATATATTAAATGTCTGGTGTAGTCTGGTTGGTTTTCTTTACCACCATAATATAATTCCGCAATTGGGTTTTTACCAGTGTTTATTAATGTGTTATAAACAATTGTATTATCTTTATCTATATAAGTTCTATAAACCATTTCTCTTTTATAAATAAATATCTTAATTACTATTAATATTCTTATTTAAAATCTTATTTAAATCAAATCTTAAAACATCTGTAGTAATAGTACTAGGGTCAGCACTTAAACCGTGATAAGGGTGTACGTGTAGTTGGACATATTTTTTTACTAACTCTAAAAACTCTAATAAAATATCCCCATATACTAATGGATGTGCCTCATTATTTATTTTTTGTTGTTCATCGTCAGTTATTAATTCTTTTGGGTTTGCCAATTCAAATGTATGTTCACCGTCATGACTAATTAAATTAATTTTGTTAGCGACAATATTTATAACACTACTTTTTTCACTCTTATTTTTTACAACTTTTAACTCTTTAATTTTTTTCTTTACTTCTACAGGTACTGCGTCAAACATTGCGATACCATCACTACCCTTATAAATCTTAATTAAATCGTCTGCCTTAGTTTTAATTTTCCATCTTGCACCTTTATTAAGGTCTATAAATATTTTTGCTGCCGATAAGGCTTGATCTCTAGATGTGGAACCAATAAAACTGTTTTCATTTTCGAAAGAAGTTTTTAAATTACCTGTGTTCGCATCAGTAACTGTTATAAATAATTCAGTTCTATTAATGTCATTTTGTGTATACCTACTTTGTGGTAAATCTCCCGATAAAATAATATTTGAGTTAGTAACGGTATTCATTGTTACAGTTATTAACGTATCTGGAGAAGGTGTTACATATGTTACAACTTCTTTTTCCTCAACCTCTCTTTTTAACTTCTCACCACCATATTTTAACTGTACATAACCTAAATTTTTATCGTTAAATTTGTTTGGTTGACCTTCAATAGTCTTACCAACCCTTAACCACATTTGGTTATCTTTCTGTATTATATCAGTATTAAATCTACCTTGTAATATAATATCCTCATCGTTACCATACGCACCAATATCTAGATTTGGATCTTTTAGTTTGGTGTATCCATCAGGTAGGATAGACATTGCAGAATTATATCCCTCCCCCTCAAGTTTAGTTGGTTGAGTAATTAACGGACCAATCCAAAAACGCTTATTTTTAAACGATGCAGTAGGTGATGAATCGTTGTGTTCATATTGGAAAACGAAAACACACTCACCAACTTTAGGTAAGGTAATTAAGTATTTCGGTAGAAGTGGTACACATTCTATTAATGACGTATCACTCTCAGTATCATCTACACCTGTTATCCTAACTTGTATCCTACCAGATTTAGTTGTATCAATCACTGATGCAACCTCACCAACCCTAATAATGGGTATGACGTTAGTATTAGTACTATCCTTATAATAATTATTCATTAATCTTCCCCTTTATATCTTTTTACCAAAATTTTATTACCAAAATAGTATTCTTTTTCAATATCTTCTAGTTTTTCTGATAGTTTTAAAATCCTATCTCTAAGAGATATTTGTTCATGTAATAAACTCTCTAAGTTCATCTTAATAGATGAATTACTTAAATTTTCCCAATCTATTTTCTTATCCATAATTTATTGTGCAACACCTTCTACTTTTACTGATTGAGTCGTAGCACCTTGTACTACTATTGGTCCACCAGCGTTACCACCAGTCGCAGTTATTGGTACTCCAGGTGGGAATGCAGCTTCAACTTTCATTTTTGTTTTAATTGCATTAATAATTTCTTCAATCCTTATTACTTCCATTTGTAAATCTATGTTTTCCGCACCACTAGGTAACGGACCAATTCCAACACCAATTTCTTTTTTTCTCTCAATTATTTTTGAAGCAACGTCAATCGCACTTAGTCCTTCTCTAAACTGAACACCTAATAATATTTCTTCTTTATTAAGAGGTGTTAATTTTTTTTGTACTTTAAACGCCCTTTTTAAGATTGCTGCAATCGCAACTAAAGTACCTGCAATACCAGCGGCTTTCGCTAATTCATTGTTACTACCACCACATGATTCTGTTGCCATTTTATAAAATTTTAATCACAAAATCTACCTTTTTTATTAAAAGATAAATTAGTATTATTTAAAGAATTTAAGTTTATTTTATCTGTAAAACCACGAGCCAAATCAACTAAATCTTCACCCTTACCAAATATTTCATTTATTTTTTCTAAATTTTCATTAACAAATCCAGGTAATAAACTTAATTTGGATTTAAAATAATTTATACTTTGTTCTTTTATTTTTTTTGTTATAACACAAAGTATTAAATTTTTAAGTGACTTTATAACCAAAGGTAATAAAAAGTCATAAATTAATTTTCTTAAAATTTCCGCAATTATACATCGTATAATACATTCATATTCTTTTAAAATCTTTTTTACGGAGACTTCTTTAACTGGCGATGAATTAACTAAATAATAGAATAAATTTAACATCATCAAATTTTTGGGTGTTAGTACTATTTTAGTTAATGCAATTTGTAAGGAACTAATGAAATTCGCTAAGAATTCTGCAGATGCAGAATTTTTATCTAAATTTTTAACACCTTCAGTAGACTCACTTATTAGTGCATCTAAAGATCTTGTATATGTATTAATTTTTTCTTGTAGTGTAGATGATGCAGTTAATTCATCATTTATAGATTTTACCGTTTCGTATGAAATAGAACTAGTTTGTTTACCACAACATTTAGCGTATTGTTTAACGCCTAATTTTTTCTGTTTTGCTATTTGTTTTATGTTAGTAATTTGTTTTGAATTAAATTCATAAAAACTATCATCTAAACTAATCTCAGGATTATCAATACCATTATCAATATAATCACTGATGGCTTGTTCCGTTTCTACTGTCCGTAGTAAACATTCATCAGGTAAATCTATCTTATTAGTTAACGTACCATAAATTAAATTTATAATATCGGGTACAACTTTATCCACATTAAATAATGGATTTTGACTATTAAAATAATCATTTAAAAAAGATATAAGTGTTTTACTTTGATAAGTTTGATTTATTAATCTAACATTAAAAACTCTAGGTCTTGCTTCAATATTTTGATACTCCACAGTACCATCCGATTCGATAAATGCAGTTGGGGAGTTTTCAAAATACCTAACCTCAACAATTTGTTTTCCATTTATTGGATCCGCCCAAATTAAAGGATTACCATTCTCTTGTATTACTTTCCACAAAAATGCGTTTAAGTCATTAGTCTCGTCACCATCATAAAATAGTTGCCCTACTTCACTATTAGGGTCAACCGCAAATAAACAAGTCAAGTCTAATTTATTTAACTCAATATTCATCCCAATACCAGGACTACCTGAGTTTGGTAATGGAGTACCGTTTGCGTCAAAAACTATTGTAGTTGGGTCAGTAACAAATAACCATCCAGGTATTTTTGGATCAATTTTACAAGCGAAACAACTTTTAATAGAATTAATTAAATTTACTGATAGGTTTTCTGATAGAGGAGTTAATTGTTCGACTAACCAACTAATTAACTGCATCCTCATTTCATCAAAATTAATACCTGTTACTAACGCCAAAATGTCGTTTAAGAAATCAATTACCTTTTGACTAGGATTTAAATCTGACAAATCAGGTAATACGTTAGGTATAGATAAATCAGGTAAATTATTACAAGTAGTTTTATTCAAAGAAATTAACTCCAATATCTGTCGTTTGATATCGGCAATTATATCTTTAGGTTCACAAACTACATTTCTAAATTTTTCACTCATAATGTATTAATCAATATCGTATTCAGTATTTTTATTGTTTGACTTTTCCTTAAACAATTCTCTTAGTAAGTTCTTATCATCTTCAGTGATACCCGACCCATTTGATTGGGTTTCATCTTCAGACTTACCTCCTAAAATTTGAGATTGTAATTTTGCTAAGGCGATTTTTTTATCTATGGTAGTTTCAATGATTTTTAATGTTTCATTATTAACTTTACCTATTTGATACTCATCGTTTATGTCCTGTATGTCAACACGTACTTTACGTTCAGTCAATTCTCTTCTCGCATTATTCATAACGTTACTACAATCGTTATAAATTTCCTGCATCAGTTCTTGAAGACTGTTTTTATCTATATTGATTTTAGTTTTTTTTGGTCTAGACATATTAATGTATTTTCCTATAAATATCTAATTTTAAAATTTTAAATTTCATCATCATCAATTTTATCTGTCTTAAGTAATAAATACATTTTTTTAAACCTCCTCATACCAACTCTTATATCTTTAGTTGATAAATCGGATATTTCTCTTATATATGAAAGTATAAGATTTTTATTGTATTTATTACCACTTTCTATTTGTTCAAAAATAGATTCCCAATTATCTAAAATTCTAGTTAATGCGTCACCAACCTTTATTTCATTTTCAGATAATTTACCAAACTTCATATCCGCTTTAATACTCGCAGAGATTTCTTCAATAAACTCATCTAATTGTAATTTTTGATCATCAATATGGTATATAAAATCATCCATCGTTTCGACAGTTTTATATACATCATCATATGATACATCAGATTTTAATTTTTTATCATCTTTTATTAATTGTCCTAAAAGATAATGTTTACATATCGTACCAAAATAAGAATAAGCCTTTTTATTCTTATCGGGTTTGAAGTTATGCATTTTTGTTATTAAAAAAGAAAGAGTATCAGAATGTACATCCTCATAATCATACTCTTTTCTATATAACTTGTATCTTCTAATGATGGATTCAACCATCTTGTTAATAGGGTCTTTTAGATATTCAACATAAATTCTATTTCTTTCGCTATACGATTCACTTGTTAAAAATTTAACTACTGCTTCTTCCTGTTCAGGACCAAAATATAGGTTATTCGTTCTCTTCCGACCCCTTTTTTTAGGTTCTTCAGACATAACGAATGTTTATGGTTCATATGTTATTTCCCTATCTTCAGTGAAAAAATATTCTTTTTTAGCTTTGTTAACCCAAAATTTACTTTCTAAAACATCGATAGTGTTCTTATATTCTACAAATAAAGAACCTTCTCTATTGTTTGTGTGTTTATACCCCAATTTAGGAATTACCATAATAGGAATCGATAAATATGACATTCTCAATAAAAACTCATAGGTAAAAGTTAATTTAATATTTTTCTTTAACCCACCGTGTTCTAAGAAAAGTTCTTTGTTAACAACCATACCATCAAAATTAAAGTTCTGAACTCTTTGTAATGTATTATTATCTAAATATCCTGATTGTTCAGTGAAATCTTTTGCCCACACACTCTCATTAGTGAAGGAAATAAATCTACCATTTTCGTCAGTTTCATAAACTATTGGTAAAAATATACCAACCTCAGGATAAGATTCAGAATATTGAATTCCATTTTTAATCCATATTGGTGAAAGTTCGTCATCGTATTCCACAAAAGTGAAATAATCTCCACTAGATTTTTCTACACCAAAATTAATCTGTGACTGGAAATCATACTCACCAGTTTCGTTTTCAATTACTTTAGTGATTTCTTTTAAATCACCGTAATCATATTCTGTTAAAAATTTATTTACATCCTTATCATTTGATGTGATAAATAAAACCTCATGTGGTTTAACTTTTTGATTTTTAATACTTTCAATACATCTAGTTAGATATTCTCCTTCTAACTTATGAACTGGTACTAATACTGTTATTTTTGTCATAATTTTAATTGTTTTCTACTGTTAGTGTTTCTTCTTTTTGTTTTAGTTGATCGTAAGTGTGTTGTAACTCAACAATCCTCCTATCAAAAATTCCTTTATAAACTTCAGATAAAATTTTATCTGATTCTTCTGTACTATATTTGTTTTCCCATTCACTCATACCATTCATTATGTTTTCAGGAATAGCATCCTCTAAATATAACCCAACCATAGTTGCAATAATATCGGGAATAGAATTAAGGTTAGGTGTCCAAATACCATTATCATTAAGATTAAGGTTACCATTCTCATCAATAGATCCCATCCATTCTGGCACCATTCTTGGTATTTTACCAATAACAGGTGTTTTAGTTCTCATAGACTCTAATGGGAACGTACCAAAACTAGATAGTTCATCAATCCAAACACTAACAAAAGATTTTGACAATTCTTTTGCAAACATTTCTCTAGGTAAACCTGACATATCTCTAAATGTTACAAATCTATAGTGTGGATATTTCTGATAGAAAATTTTCACAATTTTCAATAACTCTCTTTTATCTCTAGCGGACATAGCAATAGTTGGTATTTTCGGTTCGTTAGAATTCTTAAAATATTCAGGAATACCTACTGGGATAATATCTGTTCTTAAATTTCTAAATGTAGAATTAACATAATTACTCAAATTTTCGTTTGTAGTAATTACATCACTAATTCCAAATTGTTCCCAACCTTCACCGATTTCTAACATTTCAAAAATGTACTCATAAGACTGTAAGAATACAATTCTCTTACAAGGGAAATTAACTGTTTGTTTAATAATACTAGCAAATGCTTCAGGTATTACTACAAAATCGTAAGGTCCAACCTGTAATTTTTGTGATTCGATAGATACGTGTGGTAAGTTAGCGTATTCTTCACCTAACCATTCAGCAATACCCATACCTTCTTCATCTTCTCTTAGTTTATAATCATTCTTATCATGAAGAACATTGGCATTATATCCCAATTCTCTAAGTTTTTTTACGTGTTCGTAAATTGTTGCGACACCTGCAGTAGGATTACCTTTGGTGTCAATTGTAAAGAAATAAATACCGAAATCTTTATTCTCTATTTTTCCAATTGATTCTTTAATTTTTTCTAATTGTTCACTCATAGCATTTTATTTTATTATTATTTATAATTCTCTTATTATACCCTTCATTAAAAGAGTGTTGTACGCTAGTTTAAATGGGACTGACGTTGCATTTAAGGCTACTTTACCCATTCTATTATCTATTTCCTCATTATACGATAAAAGTGTTCCCACCATCTCTCTATATAGTTCATATTTTGTTACGTCTATTTGAACTACTGAATCGTCTAATAAGTTTTCTTCTTCAGTTTCTTCTTCAGTTTCTAAATTCTTAACAATTTTTTCACTCGGTTCAATTCTAACTATCTCTGATAATCTTTCAACATCAATATATAATTCTTTACCCCCAATTTCTAATAATAAGTTTTCCATATTTTATTTTTTATTAATTTAATATTTTATATTAATAAGTAAATGTTAAACATCTTCAAAATCTACTGTTTCTGTGTTTAAAATTTTACCTAAAAGTTTTTTATCATCAATTATTTCTTTAAGATCAATAATTGTATAATCAGAGTTACAATTTTTATTGTAATGATTTATTACTTTTATGGAAATCTTATCATTTGGTTTACAATTCAAAGCGGATGGGTTTGCAGTGATTAATACATCAACATGATCCCATTTCTTATCATAATCTCTTACAAAAATAATATTATTAACTTTTGCTGATAATTTAGATAAAAAGAATAAAGTTGCGGGTTTACTATTATTTAATTCCTTACTTATTACCACTGGAGTATGTCCCATATCTTCTATGATATTATGTAGTTGATTTAAATGTTCCACAGAATTTAATTTTACCTCACCTGCATGACCAAAAATTTCTAAAGATGAATCCACATATAAGAATTTATTTAATTCTTCCTCACCACCTTTAAAATCAAAATGTTCTAATAAATCTAATGTATCTATAACTCTTCTTTCTAATTCAACTTCAACGTCATCGTTTTCAATATCCTCTTCGTTAGGGTAATATTTATCATATACAGATTCAAATTTTGAGATGAAGTCTCTAACTACACCATCGATTGTTATACCTACTATCATTCTTTTTCTATATTAAAAATTTTTAATAAATCTTCTTTACTCAACCCCTTCATTTTAGAAAAATATTTTATTGCTAAAATTTCATTTTCTTGTGTTGTGTAATTAATCACCTCACCTTTTTTAGTTTTCAAAAAAAATTTTTTCATTTTTTATTTATTTTCTTCTATTTGATCGAAAATATCCTCAATAGTTTTAATAAGTGGGTTCCTAACAATATCACCTTCATCTCTCAAAGTAACTGTACCAAAATCTTCTTTATCTTCAAATCTATTTATTATTATTTCTAAAGAACTATCACTTTTCTTTTTAATATCTCTTTGTTTAACATCACCTAAAATTACCATTTTCGAATCATTACCAATTCTAGTCATTATAGTTCTCATATTTGAGATTGATATATTTTGTTCCTCATCAACAATGATAATTGTATTATCAATACTTCTACCTCTAACAAACGCTAATGGTTGTATA
>Ga0164292_10001538_pt1 | contig 18730 bp, 17 predicted proteins | sample GEODES117metaG_FD_111486 | JGI IMG/M metagenome (GOLD analysis project Ga0164292, IMG submission 111486) | Eutrophic lake water microbial communities from Lake Mendota, Wisconsin, USA - GEODES117 metaG | ecosystem: Environmental > Aquatic > Freshwater > Lake | place: USA: Lake Mendota...
ATCCATTTTTACCAAAATCTTTACTTAAAACTGGCAAAGTAGCAGTTTTAGTTGGGTATTTTATTATGGATTCGGTAGGTTGAGTCGGGAAACCGCTCAAAATACTTGTAATAGCTTTATCGGTTCGGTCGCCCATGGCATAAAAATCAGAGAAATAAATGCCTTCCGATTTTAGTTTATTAAAATTTGGAGTTATCTCAACTTCATTGTGTTTTTGGTCCACGACTTTTTTTGTAAAACTCTCCCAAATAATAATCAGCACATTTGGCTTTTTCCCTTTTAAATTCAGAATCTGTTTTCTAGGCAAGTCGTTTTTGTAAAGATTAGCTATTGTGGTATCAAGGCTTTCTTTGGGTAAATAAGTATAAGGATTTACTTTGTTTGAAGAATTGTGAATGATAGAGCTGAAAAAATTCCATGGAGCATTTATAGCAGTGATATTCGCAAAGTTTACTTTAGAGAAATAAACAGTACTATGGTTCATAGGGGCTATCCCGAAACCACCACGGATAGGAATTATCAGTACAGCTAACATAAAAACACCATATAGAATAAATGGAAAGTTTTTGATGTGTTTCCAATCATATATTTTGTTTGCCATAATACGGTAAACTATCGAACTGGCAACTATCACAAGAAGTATCGTACTGATAATTAAAGGTATCACTGGTGAATTTTTCACAGATGCCCATGCTTCTTTTGGAGACTTTAGATATGCAAGTGGTGTGGCGTCCAATCTGAAAGACCAAATGTTGTAAACTTCTAAATCAATTATTATAATTAGTGTGACTATGAATATCAGAAAGAAAGTATATGAAAAAATTGTATTCTGAAATAGGCTTTTGTTAAGGAAATTAGAAATGGTAACCCACAAAAAAGGGAAAATGCACAAATAGCCAGCCATAGACAAATCCATGCGGAATCCGTGCCAAAAAATGCCAAAAACAGTCTCTAACGTTAGCGTTTTAGAATCCTCTATGTGATATGAAAGAAAAATAACTCGTGCAGCCAAAAAATATATAGACCAAAACGCGAAATATATCAACATGAATCTCAACCTTTCTCTCATTTATTTTGGGTTTTTATTTAAAAAGAAAAAAACAAATGCTTATTTTGCTTCAAATATAAAAGGTACAGCTCATAAATTAACAAATATGTCAGAACTTAGATGGAAAGCGATTGACGTGGCTCAAAACCGTGTCATTCCAAATATCCTAATACCCGAAGGCAAAGTAACTGATTTCTACGGTATTCACACTTTTACAGATGAAGCCATGAAGACACTTCTTTCGCCAGATGCTTATAAAAAAGTATCGAATGCAATTAAAACTGGCGATAATATAGAAGGTAACGTAGCTGATGAAGTTGCATCCGCCATGAAGTCATGGGCAATTTCAAAAGGTGCAACACATTATACCCACTGGTTTCAGCCGCTTACAGGTGGTACTGCCGAAAAGCACGATGCGTTCTTTGATATTTCGTTTGATGGACATGCCATAGAAAAATTCAAAGGAAGTGCATTGGTTCAACAAGAATCAGACGCTTCGTCATTGCCAAATGGCGGAATTAGAGAAACTTTTGAAGCAAGAGGATATACCGTTTGGGATCCCAACTCACCTGCATTTATAAGTTACAACAGTTCAGGTACTGGTACTTTGTGTATCCCATCTATTTATTTCTCCTACACAGGAGAACTATTGGATGCTAAAACGCCTTTGTTGAACTCCACAATAGTTTTAGACAAAGCGGCAACTTCAGTAGCCAATATATTTGACAGAAACGTAGAAAAAGTAACGGCAACTTGTGGTATTGAACAGGAATATTTTTTGGTTGATAAAGCACTTTACCATTCTCGCCCTGACCTTATCATGTGCGGAAGGTCTGTTTTTGGACATTCACCGGCTAAAGGTCAACAGCTTGAAGACCACTATTTTGGTTCTATTCCTCCAAGAATAAACGCCTTTATGGTTGATTTTGAGATTGAAGCACTAAAAATTGGAATTCCTGTAAGAACACGTCATAATGAAGTTGCTCCCGGACAGTTTGAGGTAGCTCCAACTTTCGAAGAAATAAATCTTGCCTGCGACCACAATATCCTTTTGATGGATGTAATGAAAAAAACAGCTCAAAAACATAATTTTGAGGTGATGTTTCATGAAAAACCATTTGCAGGAATAAATGGTAGTGGAAAACACAACAACTGGTCGATTAAGACGGATACAGGTGTGAACTTGCTTGGGCCAAGTACCAAACCAAAAGAAAGTTTGAGATTCGTGACATTTTTGGTAAATATTGTAAAGGCAGTTCACGACCATGCCGATATGTTGCGTGCTACGGTTGCTACCGCAGGCAACGAACACAGACTCGGTGCCAACGAAGCTCCTCCAGCTATTATTTCTGTGTTTTTGGGTACTGCCATGACAAAAGTATTGGAAGATATTGAAAACAAAGAGATTATAGAGATAGAGAAAGGAGAAAATGCCTACATCAAACTCGGTTTGAATAGAATTCCTTCTGTTTTGCTTGACAATACAGATAGAAACCGAACTTCTCCTTTTGCCTTCACAGGCAATAAATTTGAGTTTAGAGCTGTTGGTTCTTCTGCTAATTCGGCAACACCAATGATGGTTTTGAACACCATCGTGGCTAAACAATTGGAATCTTTCAGGAAAGAATATGATTTGGAAAGAGAGAAAGACCCTTCTAAAAAAGAGGGAATAATTCTGAAAATTTTGAAAAGATATATTAAAGAGTCTAAAAATATACTTTTTGAAGGAAATGGTTATTCGAAAGAATGGGAAGACGAGGCTGCAAAACGAGGTTTATCAAACATTAAAGATGTACCTAAAGCTCTTGAGGCTTATATTTCTGACCAAACAGTGGAGCTTTTTGAAAGCATGAAAGTACTGAATAAAAGGGAGCTTCATGCAAGATATGAAATCAGGTTAGAGAATTACACCAAGAAAATTCAAATAGAGTCAAGAGTTATTGGCGATTTGGCTCAAAATCACGTGGTCTCTACAGCCATAAAATATCAGACAAGGTTGGTTCAAACCGCTAAGTCATTGATAGACTTGGATATGAAGGAAGAAGCAGACCCTATTTTGAATATTATTAGGGAAATATCTAAACACGTAAACATTATTTCGAAAAACGTAAAAGATATGACTGAGGCTCGTAAAAAGGCCAATAACGAAGAAGAGGTCAGGGAAAAAGCAAAAATTTACTCTAATGAAGTGAGGTCGTTTTTTGAAGTAATTAGAAAAAGTGTTGATAAATTAGAACTCATCATTGATGATGAGGATTGGCCATTAACCAAATATAGGGAACTTTTATACATAAGATGATGAACGACGGATACAAAGAAGAAGAAATTGAACAGCTAAAAGCTGAATGTGAAGAAGAGGATCAAATTTTTGTCTTGGTAGAAGACGAAGAAGACATGTCCGATGAAAATGAGTTTGCTCATTTTCAGTTTGTGGGTAAACATGAGGGCAAAGAAGTGATTTACGATGCACTTTTGAGTACCTTATCGCTTCATCACAGCAGTTTGTTGTATGAAGAAGCCGAGACAAAAGTAGCCAAACTTTACAAAGACTTTGTCCCTTTTGAGGAAAGGGTAGAAGGCTCCAAAGTAAACGAGGAAGCCGAGCAAATGATTGAAGAACTTATTGAAGAAATGGAAGATGAGGAAACTGTAAAAGTGGCAGAATTCTGTGAGATTGATTTGGACTTTGAATATGGAATAGGCTTAGACGTGGCGTTGAATGTTGAAGAAGTTACGGTTGAGGTGATTGAAAAATTCATCAATGATTTTAATAACGATACCTTAAAGCTGGACAAGACAGCCTACAGTTTCAAACATGGATTCGACGAAGATTGATTTTTTGTTTTATAGTCCAGAAATTGAAAAAAACAAGTGTCTTGATTCTGTCGATTCTCTGCATGCTGTAAAGGTTCTTCGGAAAAAACAAGGTGATATTATTCAAGTAACTGACGGAATTGGGGGCTGGTATCGATGTTCGATAGCAGACCCCAATCCTAAAGTTTGTAAGTTGAATATTCTTGACGTAAAGAAAGATTATAAAGCTCCGAAAAGAAGAATATTTGTAGGAATATGCCCAACTAAAAATGCAGATAGAATTGAATATTTTATTGAAAAAAGCGTCGAAATTGGTATCAGTGGCATTTTTTTTCTTAAAACACAACATACATATCCTAAAAAAATAAATATTGAACGTTTCAAGAAAATTGCTATTTCTGGCATGAAACAATCGCTAAAAGCCTATCTTCCAGAATTGAGAGAAATGATGAGCTTTGGCACATTCATGAAAGAAAGTGGTAGTTTTTCTCAAAAGTTGATTGCACATTTAGATGAGCAAGCCGTAGATATTACGAAAATACAACTTGATTCAGATTTGTTGATATTGATAGGTCCAGAGGGTGATTTTTCGAAAGAGGAACTTATATTGGCACAAGAAAATAACTTCAAGACCATTACCTTAGGAGAAAACAGATTGAGAACAGAAACTGCTGGCGTTGTGGCAGTAAGTATATTGAATTTATTATGACAAGAAATAGTGTTTTTTTAGCCTTTGCAATCTTCGTTTCATTCAGTTCATTTTCGCAAGTTTATACGCTCAAAATAGCCAAATTGAAATATGGCGGTGGGGGAGACTGGTACGCTAATAAAACTTCAGTACCAAATTTGATTAATTTTTGCAACAAAAACCTCAAAACTAATCTTTTTCCAGAGGAAGATATCATCGAACCTGGAGACAAAAAGATTTTCCAATATCCGTTTATACACATGACAGGTCATGGAAACGTGATTTTTAATGAAGGCGAAGCAAAAAATCTTAGAAACTACCTTATTTCAGGTGGTTTTCTGCATATTGATGACAATTATGGAATGAATCAATTTATCAGAAGAGAAATTAAAAAAGTGTTTCCTGAGCACGATTTTGTGGAAATTCCGTTTTCTCATCCAATTTATCATCAAAAGTACCAGTTTAGCAGAGGTTTGCCAAAAATCCATGAGCACGACAATAAACCACCGCAAGGATTTGGAATATTTCATGAAGGTAAATTGGTATGTTTCTACAGTTATGAATGTGACCTTGGAAACGGCTGGGAAGATTCGTCGGTTTACAATGATTCTGAAAGTGTGAGACAGGAGGCATTAAAAATGGGAGCTAATTTGGTTCAATTTGCTTTTTCAAATTATTGATAAATTTCCTCCATAATTTTGCGGCCCACCACAGGTTTAAAATGTGATCCTTCGTAATAGTTTCCTAAAAAATTTGTTAATTCATTCTTTCCTGAATAGTCATATACATTTTTCTTTCCGAAGTATTTCTCCAACAATGCCTTGTCTTGCGTATTATAGAGTCTTTGATCGTAGTGTGGTGCTATTATTATTTTGAGATTAGTATTGTTTCTCGCAAATGCATCGGCAATAAGCTTCAGGTCTTTTAAATGATGCTCTTTGATGGCTGCGTCGTACATTTTAGGATTTTCAGGTTTAAAGGGAAACCAATCATTTTTATAATAATAGGCAATTGAATCTTTTTTTATGAGTTTTATATTCTCAGGGAAAAGCAAATTATTGCTAGGACTTGTATAAAAGTAATTAATTTCTAAAAACTCATCCATATAAGGACGAAATGTTTTGAATAATTTCAAGTCGAAGTAAGATACAAAATACTGTTTTTTGAAAAAAGACTTAAAGAAAGTCAAGTGATAGTTGAAGGCATTGGTAGAGTCTGCCCACCGGTAATCTTTTATATGAATAAGAGACTCTTTATCAATTTCTTTAAAAGTGTCATGATCAACAACCCAAATAACATTAGCTATCTTGTTACCCTGTTTTTCGATGAATTTTATTTTCCCTGCTATGCCATCGACATTGTCATTGAAGGCATCAAAATGGTAGGGAGATGGGTCTTTTATAAAAGTTGACCATTCGTTGGTGAGAAAAGCACTTGACCTAGAACTGCCAAATATGAATGACGAAAAGTTATACTTTGGATTGTTTCTTACGAATGTTTCAGTGCTGATTCTATTTCTATTGTAGGTCTTTAGTAAATTGCTTCCGTAGCTGTCGTAACTATAAATTACATAAAATGGATCCAAAACAAAATAAGATATTATCAAAAACCAAATTGGGCTTCCGAATATTAAAAGTCTTACTATAAATTGTTTAAAAGTCAATTTCATGTCTTAAAACTGAAAATAAATAAATTGAACCTCGCCAAAATAGCCGAAAGTAAGTATAAATAACAAAAAGAAGTAATACATACTCCATCGCTGCCAGGCAGGTCTGTTTTCTACCCAATTTCCCATATCTTTGGTGCTTTGCATCCATTGCACAATTTCAAGAATCAGGATTCCTAAAAGTACGACAACTAGATTTTGAGTGCCTATCAGCTTAATGATTTCCATAAAACTATGACTACTGCCGGCAAACATATTCTTGATGACATATTTGGCATCAGCAAACTTCGGAGCCCTAAAGAATATCCAAGCGAATACCACCAGTGCAATTGTTATTATATTCTGTAATGCCGCACTAAGTTTTGTTCCAAAAAGTCCAAAGAACTTGTTTTGTACGTTCTTGGTCAACTGCCCCATTATTTGATAAAAACCGTGTAGAGCTCCCCAAATTACAAAATTCCAACTAGCTCCGTGCCAAAGACCGCTGACCATAAATACGAAGAAAAGATTAAAGTATTTTCTGGAAGTACTTACTCTATTACCCCCCAATGGAATATATAAATAGTCTCTAAACCACGTAGAAAGCGAAATATGCCATCTTTTCCAGAATTCGGAAATACTTTTTGCAGAATAAGGCCGGTCGAAGTTCTTCATGAGATTAAAACCCATGACTCTCGCCGAACCAAGTGCAATATCGGAATACCCAGAAAAATCACAAAAGATTTGAACAGAATAAAACAAAGTTGCAATTAAAAGTGGCATACCTTGATATTTGCCTAAATCTCCGTAAACTTGATCCACAAAAACACTCAGGTTGTCAGCTATCACTACTTTTTTGAACATTCCCCACAGCATTAGTCTCAAACCTGATTTTACTCGATCATAGTCGAAGTCGAATTTTTCATAAAACTGATGCAGAACATTCTGAGGGCGTTCGATGGGACCTGCTACCAACTGCGGATAAAACATTACATACAAGGCATATATACCAAAATTTCTTTCAACTTTTTGATTGCCTCTGTACACTTCTATGGTATATGACATGGCTTGAAAAGTATGAAAAGAAAGGCCAATCGGCAAAAGAAAATCCAAAAGTGGATCAAAATGCGTTTTGTTTATTTTATAACTAACCGCATTGAAGTTATCTAAAATGAAATAGTAATATTTAAAAAGTACCAATACCCCGATATTGGCTACCAGACTAACCACTAAGGCCCATTTTCGTTTTACTCCCTGGGTTTTGTCTATCCAAATACCCGCGTAATAGTCGATTATGATGGTAAACAGCAATATAAAAATGTATTCCCACTTAAAAAACGCATAGAAAACACAGCTAGAAGCCAATAGCAACATCCATCTATATTTGTACGGAAATACAAAAAAAAGAAAAGTAACTATGGGAAAGAAAAGAATAAACTCGAAAGAATTAAAAAGCATATCTCTTAGTTTAAGACTCTTTTCGTGTCAAAGTTTTCAAAAAAGTCGGACACTTCTTTTAAGAACATACCGCCTAGAGAACCATCCACCACACGGTGATCAAACGAATGCGAAATCACCATTTTTTGTCTGATACCTATTAAGTCTCCGTCAGCTGTTTCTATTACAGATGGAAGCTTTCTTATCACTCCAAACGCCATAATGGCTACTTGGGGCTGCATAATTATTGGTGTTCCCGACAAATTTCCGAAAGTGCCGATATTTGTAATGGTATAAGTTCCGCCTGAAAGTTCCTCGGGTTTAAGTTGATTATTTCTAGCTCTTTTAGCCAAGTCATTTACTTTAACAGCTAATTGGCTTAATGAATACTTGTCTGCTTGATGGATTACTGGAACAATCAAATTTCCGTTCGGTAAGGCCACGGCCATACCAATATTAATGTCTTTTTTGTAGATAATATTGTCGCCGCTGACTTGAATATTTATGCCCGGATATTTTTTAATGGCATGGGCAACAGCCTCAATCAAAATAGGAGTGAAAGTGAGGTTTTCCTTAAATTCTTTTGTGAAACTGTCTTTAATTCTCAATCTCCAATTCACCACTGCTGTCATGTCTGTTTCCATAAACGATGTCACATGAGGTGAAATAGCCTTAGATTCGAGCATTCTTTGCGAAATCATTTTTCGCATTCTGTCCATTTCCACTATTTGATCCTCACCTGTATGGCTTATAACTGGAGCCTCTGAAAAAAAGGTTTTAGGTTCTTTTTTAGAATTCAAGTAATTAAGAATATCATCTTTGGTCACCCTTTTTTCAAATCCCGTACCTTTAATATTGTCCAACTCGGCTTGAGAAATATTTTCTTTTTTAGCTATATTGAGTACCAAAGGCGAATAAAACTTGGTATTTGAGCTTGCTACCACACTTGGTGATGCAACGACTTCTTCAAAAGATTTTGCTATTTGTTCCACATATTCATCCTCTACAATCTTAATTTTTTCGGTGAATTTTGTTACAACGGTGTCGATATCGGTATCAATCTCACAGATGGGTTTGCCTATGAGAGCAACATCACCGTCCTTAACAAAAAACTTAGTTATAACCCCCTTGTGAGAGGAACCAATTTCAGTATCGATTTTGTCTGTGGCTACTTCCAAAATCATATCGTCTATTTCTACATGGTCACCCTCATCAACCAACCATTTCAGAACAGTACACTCAAAAATACTTTCACCCATGCTGGGCATTAATATCTCTACTTTTGCCATAATATCTCTACTTACCTTTGGTTAATATTCTTAAGAAATTAAGAGCTGCTTTGGCACTGTATTCAATGTTTACAATCCTTATTTTGCCCAAGCTTAGTTTCTTAGTTAATGTTTGTTTTCCGTTAGTCACTGCTAACCACACTGTTCCTACAGGCTTGTCTTCAGTTCCACCGTCAGGGCCAGCAATTCCGCTTGTGGCAATTCCGTAAGTAGTTTTCATCAAATTTAGAACACCTTCGGCCATTTCGATGACAGTTGGCTCACTTACTGCCCCAAATTTAGTTAATGTTTCTTGTTTTACCTTTAAAACATCCATTTTTGCTTGATTGGAGTAACTCACCACACCTCCCATAAAATAGGATGAACTTCCCGGGATAGATGTAAGTAAATGAGATAAATAACCTCCCGTACAACTTTCGGCAACTCCAAGGGTCGATTTAGTTTCATTCAAAATATTCCCAATAGATTTCTCAATTTCGTCGTTCTCGAAGCTATAAATGTGTTCCTCTATTAAAGGAACAAGCTTATTTATTTCTGCCTCTATCTGAGCCTCTATGTTTGTTCTGTTTTCTCCAATTCCTGTTAATCTTAACTTAACCTCCCCAAAGCTAGGCAAATAAGCCAGTTTGATATGTTCGGGCAGATTGTCCTCCCAACTCTCAATTCTTTCTGCTAAAAATGATTCTCCTAAACCAATCGTTCTGACAATTTTATGGACAATTTCAGGTAATTCAAATTTCGACTTTAACCTTGCTATAACTTCATTATTGATTAAATATTTCATTTCTAAAGGAACGCCGGGCATCGAAACGATAACCTTTCCATTATAGTCAAACCACATTCCCGGAGCCGTACCAGTGGCATTGTGCAGATAGGTACACTTAGAAGGTATGGCCGCCTGTTGCCTGTTGAGCTCTGTAAATGGTCTTCCTCTTTTTTCGAAAAAATTTCTTACAAACTCCTCGGCATGCGGGTTGATAACCAATTCGTCGTTGAAATATTCCGCTAAAGTTTTTTTGGTAATATCGTCTTTTGTTGGCCCAAGTCCACCTGTAATTAGCACTATGTCAGCTCTTTGAAGGCTTTCATCGAGTATATTTAGAATCTCTTTTTTTTGATCTCCAACCGAAGATTTTCGGATAGTTTTGATTCCTATTTTATCTAATTCTTCGGATATCCATTTTGAATTGGTATCAGTTATATGTCCGTAAAGTATTTCATCACCTATGGTTACTACTTCGGCGTAAATTATCTTCATCTAAAAAAGTTTATCATTTGCTGTTACAAATTTCACTAATTTTGCGTTTAAATACAAAGAAGTCAGAATTTCTTAATTTTTAAGTACAAATCCAATTTTAAAAAATTTACATTAATGAAAAAAGTATCGTTGCTTTCTCTGTTCTTGTTGTTCGGTTTAATTTCATGCGGTCAAAAAATTAACTTAGGAAAGGTGGTCAACTCTGTACTCTCTGGTGCACCACTTACAGAAGCTGAAGCAGGTGAGGGTATTAAGGAGGCTCTTTCGGTCGGTATAAATTTGGGAGCAGATAAAGCCTCTGCCTTAGATGGTTATTTCAAAAATCCTAGAATCAGAATTCCGTTTCCGCCTGAAGTTCAGAAGGTTGAAAAAACCTTACGAGGAATTGGACTAGGTGGTGAGGTAGATAAATTTATTTTGGCCTTAAATCGTGGTGCCGAAAACGCTGCTCAACAAGCCAAGCCGATATTTATTTCGGCCATTAAACAATTGACTATCAGTGATGCTGTAAATATATTAAGAGGTGAAAAAGATGCAGCTACCCAATTTCTAAAAAGAACCACATCGGTGCAATTATTGCAAGCATTTGAGCCGTATATGCAAAAATCTCTCGAAAATACTCAAGCTACCAAATATTACAGTGACTTGGCAAATGAATACAATAAGGTGCCTTTTGTGAGTAAAATTAATTCTGACTTGAAAGGCTATGCTACACAAAAAGCAATTGACGGTCTATTTGTGTTAGTTGCAGAGGAAGAAGCCAAAATTAGAGAAAATCCATTGGCTAGGACTTCTGAGTTGCTTAAGAAACTTTTTGGTAGTAATAAATAATATAATAATAATTAGAATCGAAATAATATGTTAAAATCGGAAATCAATTTTTCTATAGATTTGGATGAATCAAGAATACCTGAAAAAATATTTTGGGATGCAACTGAGAACCCAAATGAAGGTGTGAACGAAACCAAGGCCATATCTATAAGTGTATGGGATCAATATCACAAGGGGCTATTGGGCATTAATCTTTGGACAAAAGACATGCCTGTAGATGAAATGAACCATTTTGCCATAGATATTGTGGGTAATCTCTCTCAGATGCTGAAAGACTCAACCCAAGACGCCAAAATGATCAGTATTTTGGAAGAAGCCGGAAAAAAGATGACGCAGCACTTGAACGAAATGGCTAAACAAGACCAGGCTAAAAATTAAACAGGATTCAGTAACCGCCAAAACAAAAAAGGCTTCGTTATTGAAGCTTTTTTTGTTGTACATAGCTTTACAAAATTTAGAGTTTAATTAATTTTCTGGTATATGTTGAGCTAGCTATTTGCAGTTTAATAACATAAGTCCCGGAGTCAAGTTTTGGAAGTCTATTTCTTAATTCTGCCACGGATATTTTAACACCCAATGCCCTTCTGCCATTAAGGTCAAATAAATCCAATAGTTGATTATCAGAAACTTCTATTCCATTAATAATTATTTTGAAGTCTTGGTTATGACTTATAGGGTTTGGGAAAACAACCGTTTCCTCCAAGTCATTTTCAGTGGCCAAAACCACTTTGGAGAGCTCAAGGATTTTTCTGTAACTCGGTATTCCGTATCCAATTTTATTATCTGGAGTTTCATAATTACTTGCCGACTTTATCAATAAGTCTCTAATTTGCATCGCACTATGCTTAGGAAATTGTTGCTTTAATCCAGCTACCATACCTGCTATTAGTGGTGCAGAAAAAGAAGTGCCCGATGAAAAACTTGCATTCGGATTAGATATAGCCACCGTCGTTTGTGAGCCACGAGCCGAAACCTCAGGCTTTATTTTATTCTTTGCGTTAGGTCCTGGCGAGCTAAAACCTACCATATTCCCTTTTATATCTACCGCACCCACTGCAATTACCGAATCGGCATCTGCAGGCGTAACAATGTGATTCCAAGGGTTATTTCCTTCGTTACCAGCAGAATTAACTACTATAATTCCTCTGCCAACAGCATAGTCGGCTGCTCGAGCCGAAATTGTCTTGTCACCATTGAGGTCTTCAAACTTATAATCTGTGGTAGGGTTATCAAACGAATAATAGCCCAAAGAAGAATTAATTACGTCAACACCTAAGCTATCGGCATTTTCAGCCGCAAAAAGCCAATAAACTTCTTCTATTCGAGTTTCTGAGCCTACATCTTCGGTTCTGTATAGGGCAAAGTCTGCATCTGGAGCGGTACCCATTAGCTGACCGTTGAGTTTGGCTCCAATACAACTCAAAACGGCCGTTCCATGCCAATGCGACTCATAAACAGTCGTATCATTTGAAACAAAATCATAAGTTTTAATAATTTTTTTATCTGAAAAAAGATGTTTGAAGGCGGTCATTGTATTGGCCTTATCAAACCCTGCATCAAAAACCGCAACCAATATCCCTTTTCCAGTAAAATTATTTTTGTGCATTTCGTCTACGCCCAATTGTTGAATCTGTACTAGTGAGCTGCCATAGCTAAATTCCTCATGGGAGCCAAACTTATCTATCGTAGCATTTTGATTTGATAAACTAGATATTCTTCTTCCTCTTATATCTTGGTTTCCATCTATATTTTTAACGAAGGATTGTTTACTTAGATTACTGAGAATTTCAGGTGAACAGTCTATTAACACAGCGTTCAGCCATTTCGATGTTCCAATAATCTTAGCTCCAAGTGCTTTGATTTGGTTTATGTAGATAGGGCTGACAGGAATATCTAGTGCGTTTACCGATATATTTTGATTTTTACGACGATTTATAGATTTCTGAGAGAGAAACTTTTCAGGAGATGAGAGGCTGAAGTTTGAACCTGATTTATCTTTTAAGTAGATAAAGTATCTATTTTGGCCAAAAGACAGTGAGAAAAAAAATATAAAAAATATAATTAGATATGCCTCTTTCTTCACCGATGAATCATTTTTTTTGATTATCAAAAATACTAAAAAAAGGTTCTATTTTGAATAAAACGCATTAAGAATTTAACTGTAAAATTGGTAATAAAAGACCAAACAGTAAATCCTCTACAAATTCATTAGGCCCATTAAGAATAAGGCACTTAATAATAGTAAATTAACTATTTTAAACCATCTGAAATTAATCAATGAAGAAGGTGTTTTTGCTTTGTGATAATTGAGTTTAAGGTTTTTCATTTTTACAAGTTTTTATTAGAATCCATAACGATATATAAATATAATTACAGGAATTGAATTTTCAAAAAATATTGAAAGAAAATATTTCCTTTTTTATAAATTACTTTAAGAATTCAGAGCTAATTTTGTGCCAAAATATAACAACCAGAGAAGTTTTAATGCAAAATATAAGAATTGCGATACAGAAATCAGGAAGATTAAGCGAAGATTCAATAGATTTATTTAAAGAATGTGGCATAAAACTTGACATGGGCAAAGGCAGATTAAAGTCTGTTTCTTCAAACTTTAATGCAGAATTTTTGTTCCTAAGAGACGATGATATTCCAGGGTATGTAGAAGACGGTGTGGCGGATTTGGGTATAGTTGGTGAGAATGTACTCGTAGAATCTGCTAAAAATGTTGACCTTGTGAAAAAACTTGGTTTTTCGAAATGTAGACTTTCTATTGCCATACCTAGAGAAGATAGTTTTGATGGAGCTCAGTCATTGCAGAATAAAAGTATAGCAACCTCATATCCGAAATTGTTATCGAAGTATCTCAAAGAAAATGATATAAAGGCGAATATCCATGAAATAAGTGGATCGGTGGAAATCGCCCCATCGATTGGCTTGGCTGATGCGGTTTGTGATATTGTTAGTTCCGGAAGTACCTTACTGAGTAATGGACTAAAAGAAGTGCAAGAAATTTTTAAGTCTGAAGCTGTCTTGATAGGCAATAAAAATTTGTCAGCCGAAAATAAAAGTATTTTGGAGAAAATCCTTTTTAGGATAAATGCGGTGCAGAAAGCTCAAGACCACAAATACATATTATTGAATGCACCCAACGAGAAATTGCCAGAAATTATAAATATTATCGCTGGCATGAAAAGTCCAACGGTGATGCCTTTAGCCGCAGAAGGTTGGAGCTCGATACATTCAGTATTAGAAGAGAAAGCTTTTTGGGAAAAAATAGAAGCTCTAAGAAATGCTGGAGCCGAGGGGATTTTGGTGATTCCGATTGAAAAAATGATACTTTGATAAATGAATATTTTTGAATTTCCAAAAAAAGAACAATACGCAGAAATACTCAAACGACCCACAATGTCGTTCGACGAAATCGAGCAGAAGGTTAGGCCTATAATTCTTGAAGTAAAAGAAAAGGGAGATGAAGCATTGGTTAAATTTGCCCTAGAATTCGACAATATTCTGCTCGACAACTTCAAAGTTGATTTATCTGAGATTCAAAATGCAAAGCAATTACTGGATTTTGAGCTTGTTAAAGCCATTGACCAAGCTTTTGACAATATATATACTTTTCACAAAGCCCAACTCATTTCCGAAAATGTAGTAGAAACTATGCCCGGTGTTAAGTGCTGGAGAAAAAGCGTAGGAATTGAAAAAGTTGGAATATACATTCCGGGAGGTTCAGCACCTTTGTTTTCTACAGTACTAATGTTAGGGATTCCAGCATTAATTGCTGGCTGTAAACAAGTTGTTTTGTGTTCACCCAGTAATCATCCTGCCATTTATTATGCCGCTCACAAGTGTGGAATCACGAATGTCTTCAGAATAGGCGGTTCCCAAGCGATAGCTGCAATGGCATTTGGAACTGTCTCTGTTCCAAAGGTTTATAAAATATTTGGGCCGGGGAATCAATATGTAACCTCTGCCAAGCAATTGGTAAATCAGTTTGGTACTGCCATAGATATGCCTGCTGGGCCTTCTGAGGTTGCTGTGTTGGCTGATTATAGAGCAAATCCGGCCTTTGTTGCCTCTGACTTACTATCTCAAGCAGAACATGGGCCTGATAGTCAGGTGATTTTGGTTTCGGATGACTTGAAAATTATCCAAGCAACTATAACAGAACTTGAAAAACAGTTAGAAAACCTTCCAAGGAAAGATATAGCGAAATTAGCACTTCATAATTCGAAGGCGATCTTAGTTGAAAATATGGCTGTTGCCGTCGAAATCCTGAACGATTATGCGGCGGAGCATTTAATACTTTCTGTGGAAAATCCTCAAGATATTGCCGACAAAATCATCAACGCAGGTTCTATATTTTTGGGAGATTACACACCAGAATCATGTGGTGATTATGCTTCTGGAACTAACCATACTTTGCCAACCAATGGTTATGCAAGGGCTTATAGCGGTGTTTCATTAGACAGCTTTGTTAAAAAAATTACCCTCCAACAAATAAGTAAAGAGGGAATAATGAATCTTGGTCCAATTGTAGAAAAAATGGCTGAGGCTGAGCAATTATTTGCACATAAAAATGCTGTAACGGTTCGTTTAAAATCTTAGATTTTCGACTATTATTGCACTTGCCCCGCCGCCTCCGTTACAGATAGCTGCCATCCCGTACCTGCCACCTTTATGTTTCAATACATTTAGAAGGGTAACGATTATTCGTGCACCAGAACAACCGAGTGGATGTCCAATTGCCACCGCTCCACCAAAGACGTTGAGCTTGTAATCTTCTATACCAAAATGCTTTGCAAATGCAATGGGTACTACTGCAAAAGCCTCATTCACTTCGAAAAAATCGATATTAGAGATATTTAGATTTCCATTGTTCAAGGCTTTTTCTGCTGCAATAATTGGAGCAGTTGTAAACCACTCTGGCTCTCTGGAACCATCTGCATAAGATATTATTTTGGCTAATGGCTCTAGTTGATGTTCTTTTAGGTATTCCTCCGAAACAAGTATCAAAGCGGCCGCACCGTCGTTGATAGTCGATGCGTTGGCAGCCGTAACTGTGCCCTCTTTACTGAAAACGGGTTTTAAACTAGGGATTTTCTCGAAATTAACCTTTTTAAATTCTTCATCTTCGGTAATTACAGTAACATTTCCTTTCTTGTCTGTAATCTCAATTGGAGACATTTCGGCTGAAAAGTTACCATTGGAAGTATTCAGAGTCGCTTTTTTATAAGAGTTTATGGCGAATTCGTCTTGTTCTTCTCTTGAAATGTTGTAAGCCGTTGCTGTTGCATCAGCAAAACAACCCATGGCCTTTTGCTGATAAACATCAGTTAACCCATCTTTTGCTAGACCATCAATCAAAACTCCGTTGCCATATCCATATCCATACCTTGCTTTTTCAAGATAAAAAGGAATCTGAGACATGTTTTCCATACCACCCGATACCACTACATTGTTTTGACCAATTGCTATACTTTGAGCAGCCAACATAGTGGCTTTCATACCAGAAGCACAGACTTTGTTAATTAACGTTGTTGGAACAGAGTTAGGTAATCCTGCACCTAGAGCTACTTGTGTGGCTGGTGCTTGACCTAAATTGGCCTGTACCACTGAACCGAAATAAAGTTCATCGACATCTTCTTTCTCTATCTTCGAATCCTTTAAGGCTTGATGTACGATTTCTGCACCAAGTTTAACTGCTGGAATATTAGCCAAAGCTCCCCCAAAACTCCCAATAGGTGTACGTTTGGCAGAAACTATATATACTTCTTTCATTATATTTTTTTTAATTCAAAGATAATCAAAAACAACTTTTTAAAATTATGCCCTCTTCATTTTTGAGTCTATTGTTTGAAATTGAATACTTATTTCTGATAACAAAAAAGGTAAACAAATGAGTGTTTACCTTTCTTTAAAAAATATGATATTTTCTATCAGATCGAAGCCTTTTTCTTCTGTTGTGTTTGCTCTCCAATTTGAATCAACTGCTCTGTGCTTTTGTAGCCCAATGCCTGATTTACAATTTTACCCGACTTAGGATCAATAAAGAACAAGGTTGGATACCCTCTGACAGGATATTTCAATGCAATTGATGGGCCTTCGCCTTGTTCCATGTCAACTTTAACATTAATAAAGCTTTCATTGAAAAAATCACCCACTTTTTTGTCAGGAAAAACCCTTGCTTGCATAGATTTGCAAGGCCCACACCAGCTAGTGTATGCATCCATGAAAATGATTTTATTCTCGGATTTGGCCTTCTGAAGAACTTGATTCCAATTACTTTTCTCAAATTTAATTCCAGATTCTTGAGCCAATGCCATTTTAGACATGCCCAACAAAAGGAAAAGAACTATGTTTTTCATTATTTACAGTTTAAATTATATAATCACAAACGAAAACAAAACAAAAATCAAACCATAATTTTGTCTGTTAACATTTTTTTAACATCAATCGTAATCTTCGTCCTCACCAGATTTTCGGCCACTACCCACCCGCATCGTATCCAAGTCGGTATATTTATCTTCATAATCGTCTTTGATATCATCTTTTAGGTTACCTTCGTCGTCATAATCAGAATCGTCTTTGATTATTTTTTGTGCTTGTAAATTTGTCATTCTAATCAAATAATATTTGTCCTCCGTCTCGAAAGGCAAGGCACTGACATTCTTTCCGTCTTTGTCTGTAAATCTGATCAGGTGCTCAGAAAATCCATTTGGGTAGAAAAGCTTGACTTGTTCCTGCATATCATCTGTAAGCTTTGCGTAATCTTTGATGGCTCTTGGTTTGTTCATTTTTATACTTTTAAAAAAAACAATATTATTAGATAATGTTCGGGTCTTGTTTGTTTTTTGTATTGAAATTTTAAATTAAACACTAAAATCGTGCAAAAAATATTTGAACACCAAATATTTTTCAATTATTTATTTTTTTTTACGATTTTAACATCGAATTAGGTGTCTAAGTTTTTTTAATTCTACTTTATATTCCTCATTGAAGTTCAATTTGGACTTATATTTGTAGAAAATAATATAGAATGAAACCAGTTTACAAAGCACATCCATGGCATGGTATTTCAGTAGGGCCAGATGCCCCTGAAGTCGTAACAACCTTTATTGAGATTGTACCATCGGACACCATCAAATATGAAATTGACAAAGAATCAGGCTTTCTAAAAATAGATAGACCACAGAAATATTCCAATATCGTTCCGGCTTTGTACGGATTCATACCTCAAACGTATTGTGGAGACAAAGTGGCGGAGTTTGCGAGAGAAAAAGGGGCTACTGCTATTAAAGTCGGCGATGGTGATCCCTTAGACATTTGCGTCTTATCTTCTCATCATATTCCTCACGGAGACATTTTATTGCAAGCAAGACCGATAGGGGGATTTTGTTTTATTGACAAAGGGGAGGCGGATGATAAAATTATAGCTGTGCTTACCGGTGACCAAATATATGGTAACTTTAACGATATCTCTGAATTACCAGGAGGAGTTGTTGAAAAATTAAAACATTACTTTCTGACTTACAAAAATTTACCGGGCGAACCGCAGCATTGTGAGATTGCCTATGAATACGGCAAAGAAGGAGCAGGTGAAGTTATAAAAAAATCAATGGAAGATTATAGGGATTTGATTTTCAATCCATTAAAATAGGAAAAGGAGCTTTCGCTCCTTTTTTTTATACTATAAATTTCAAGATTTATTTTTTATTCA
>Ga0164292_10001539_pt1 | contig 18727 bp, 15 predicted proteins | sample GEODES117metaG_FD_111486 | JGI IMG/M metagenome (GOLD analysis project Ga0164292, IMG submission 111486) | Eutrophic lake water microbial communities from Lake Mendota, Wisconsin, USA - GEODES117 metaG | ecosystem: Environmental > Aquatic > Freshwater > Lake | place: USA: Lake Mendota...
AAAGGGTTGCGATTGATTTCGTAAATTCAAAATTTCCTATGTTAAACAAATGGATTGGGATTGCAGGTAATAAATATTTTCTAACCAACACCACTGTTATTATAGAAGTAATACCGAAATAGCTGGCTGCTTTTATATCAATTTCGTTTTTTCGAAATTTCATATATGCTCCCAATAAACTGCTTACACCAACAATAAACAATGAATATCCTGTAGCGTCTAATGGGTCCATTTTAAATAAGTAAACCAACACAGGGATGGTTAAAATAGAGCCGCCTCCGCCAATCAATCCCAAAGAAAGACCAATTAACAGTGCAACGCAATATCCAAAAATTTCTACCATCATTTAATTCTTACATTTTTTATCTTATCTCTCTCATCTCATAATCCAGCAATGCCTATTTTTTCTCTGATAAATTCCTTTTTCTCAATTGCATTCAACATTGATAATGCTAGATCTCCTGCATTGATTTTAAAAGAATTGGGTTCTGGTGCAATATTGATACTTGTTATAAATAATCCTGTTTCATCTGCATCAATTATATTGGATGGACAATAAAAAGTCCAATCCAGGGAGGATGCTTGTAAAAATTCAAAAGCTTTCAAGTGCTCCATTCCTATGGGCTTGTATTCTTCTGGATAGTTTTCGCTATCAATCAAGAGGATTTCTTCATTTTCGTTGAGTATGCCTAATTCGCCTAATGCAATAAGTCGCTTTATGCCTTTGGCTTCCATTTGAGTGATAATGTTTTTTATTCCTAAACTTCTGCTTTTATCAGCACCATCAAATGCTCCACCTAAAACAGAAACCACTGCATCTGCGCCATTTAAAGCATTGAAAACATCTTTTGCGTCAAAAACATATCCTTTTTGTGCAATAAGTTTTTCATTGCGGTTATCTGCATCAATTAAACTATCTACATTTCTGCCAAATGCAGTTACAGTATAGCCTCGATTAAGTGCTTGTTGTACTACTCTTTTGCCTACTTGTTCGGTTGCTCCAAATACGGTTATGTGCATCTTAATACTTTAATTAGAAGAAACTTGTTCTATTAATTCTTGCATATTAATTCCCTGGTGACTTTCGTCATAAACACATGTATTGTTCTTGATTAAAAGAATTTGAGGAGATTCGTGGTGTACATCAAATACTTCTGCAACCGCATTGGATAGTTGGCGATGTTGTATTAAATCAAGAAAGTAGAAATCGGCATGTTCGGGTGCTTTTTCTCTCTCCAATCTATTCAATGCCATTGAACTTATGCTGCAACGAGTACTGTGTTTAAAAATAACTTGTGGGTTAAGAGTAGATTTAGCTTTAATAACATCCAATTGCTCGATGGATGTAAGTGGAATCCAATTCATATAAATATTTATACAAAATTACTCCATTTAGATTAGTCTTAGCAATTTAGCCCCTGAAATAACGAGGGTTGGTAGTGGGGCATCCTCTGCCTTTTTCTGAGGCACAAGAACTGAATAGCATTGTTGCAAAACCAGTGATCAATAAGAATAAAACAATCTTTTTCATACAATTTGATTTTTTGTAGGATATGCGTGTATTTTGCATCTAAACAAATATATGCTTTAAAGGTAAATCCAGCTTCCTGTAAATCATTGAAAATGTTAATAATCTATCTAGTAATTTATAACGTATGCGAGTTCATTTTATTTCAATAGGGGGTAGCATAATGCATCAATTGGCTATTGCTTTACACAAAAAGGGCTATTCTGTTTCAGGAACCGACGATGAAATATTTGAACCAGCTGCCGGAAATCTGGCAAAAGAAGGGCTTTTGCCGGCCCAAATTGGTTGGAATTCGGCCATGATTAGACCCGATTTGGATGCAGTTATTTTAGGAATGCATGCAAAAGACGATAATCCTGAATTGCTGAAAGCCAAGGAGTTAGGATTGGCTATCTATAGTTTTCCTGAATATATTTATCAAGAAAGTAAACAGAAAAAAAGGATTGTAGTTGGCGGTAGTCATGGAAAAACTACTACAACCAGTATGATCATGCATGCACTTAAAGAATTGAATCAAAACTTCGACTATTTAGTGGGAGCCAAATTAAATGGTTTTGATCAATCTGTAAATATATCCGATGCCCCAGTCATTGTTTGTGAGGGCGATGAATACCCTGCTAGTGCCATTGAGAAAAAACCCAAATTTCATTTTTTATATCCACATGTTGCTATACTCACAGGTATTGCCTGGGACCATATTAATGTGTTTCCCACTTTCGAATTTTACTTAGAACAGTTTGTGATTTTTATGAATCGGATAGAGAAAGGAGGAATCCTAATTTATAATGAAACAGATCCTGTTCTCAATCAATTGGTAAACGAACATAAACGATTGGATATCAGGTATCAGCCCTATGGTGTTCCAAGTCACGAAATAAACAATGGAGTTACTACAGTAACAATCAATGATGCGAAAGGAGTATTGAATGTTTTTGGCAATCATAATTTGATGAATATGCAAGCGGCTTTTTATGCTTGTAAGGAATTGGGTATTCAGGCAACCGATTTTGTTAGGGTGATGAATCATTTTACTGGAGCATCAAAACGTTTGGAGTTACTCGCTTCCAATGCAAGTATCAATGTGTACCGAGATTTTGCCCACGCACCAAGTAAGGTAAAAGCCACTGTGGATGCTGTGAAAATGCAATATCCTGATAGACAATTATTCGGCATTTTAGAATTGCATACATACAGCAGTTTAAATGCTGATTTTATGGATCAATATAAAGGTGCATTAGATCAATTAGATGTTGGGGTTGTTTTTTACTCTAAACATGCTTTAGCATTAAAAAGGATGCCGGATTTGCCAGCTGAAAAAGTAATTGATGGATTTGATAAAAAAGGATTGATTGTAATTAATGATGCTAAAAAATTAGCAGAATGGTTATCTGAACAGGATTTCAGTAATTCCAATATTCTCTTGATGAGTAGTGGTAATTATGATGGATTAGACATATTTTCGTTTGCAAAAGCAATTACACAACCTTAATTTTTAAATGGTACAATGAATTTACAATTAACCAAACCCATCGCATTTATTGATTTAGAAACAACTGGAGTTAATGTCAGCATAGATCGAATTGTGGAAATTGCCATTGTTAGAATTGCAATAGATGGAACCAAAACAGTTAAACGTAAACTCGTTAATCCTCAGATGCCAATTCCTCCAGGATCAAGTGAAGTGCATGGAATTACTGATGAAATGGTAAAAGACGCGCCAAGTTTTAAGCAAATTGCCAATGAGATTAAACAGTTCATGGATAATTGCGATTTGGGCGGGTACAATAGCAATCGTTTTGATATTCCCATGTTAATCGAAGAATTTTTAAGAGCAGGGATTGAATTTTCTACCGACGAAAGAAAATTGGTAGATGTTCAAAAAGTATTTCACATGATGGAACAACGAACCCTTAGTGCAGCCTATAAATTTTATTGCAATAAAATATTAGAAGGAGCTCATGGTGCTGAAGTAGATGCAACAGCAACTTGGGAAGTATTGGAAGCTCAAATAGAACGATACCCTCAAATTGGAAATTCAGTAGAACAAATAGTTAAGTTTACTGGAGAAGATGATATAGTAGATTTTGCACGCAGATTCGTTAAAGAAAACGGCATTGAAATTTTTAATTTTGGCAAGCACAAGGGTAAACCTGTTACTCAAGTGCTAAAAGAAGAGCCACAATACTACGATTGGATGATGAAAGGAGATTTTCCAATGAATACCAAGCAAAAATTAACAGAAATGCTGAATCGTGCTTTAATTAATAAGCAATAGTTCACCCGTTCATCCTTTTTCTGCAATCGATTGCGAATTAAAAAATCAATATTTTTAGTTAAGATTCATTCAAATAGCCCATTTCATTGATCATTATTGTACCTTCAATTAATTTATTTCAATTTTTTGGAAAAAATAGTCATCATACCAACATTTAATGAGAGCGAAAATATAGTAGCTATTATTCAAGCTGTTTTTAATTTGAATAAGGGTTATCATATTTTAGTAATTGATGACGGATCACCTGATGGAACTGCTAATTTGGTAAAAGCATTGATGCATCAATTTCCTGATCAATTGTTTTTGGAGGAACGTTCTGGAAAATTAGGATTGGGTACTGCTTATATTCATGGTTTTAAATGGAGCTTACAAAAAGGGTATCAATTTATTTTTGAAATGGATGCAGACTTTTCCCACGATCCCAATGATTTAGAGCACTTATACAATGCTTGTAAAATCGATGGAGCAGATATGTCTATTGGTAGCAGGTATGTAAAAGGTGGGCAAACTGAAAACTGGCCACTTGATCGTCAATTGTATTCTCGAGGTGGAGCTATTTATACAAAATTGCTTACTTGGATGCCCATTCAAGACCCAACAGCTGGTTTTGTATGTTATACAAGAGCTGTTTTAGAAGCTATTAATTTTGATATGATTTCATTTGTAGGATATGCTTTTCAAATTGAAATGAAATTTGCTGCTTGGAAATTGGGTTTTACAATTAAAGAAGTGCCCATTATTTTTAGGGATAGAAAAATTGGAGTGAGTAAAATGAGCAAAGGCATTATCAAAGAAGGCGTATTAGGTGTAATTAAAATTCAATGGAAAAGCCTATTTCAAAATTATCGCAATCAAGTTAAAAGTTGTGAAGCTTAATCTTGATAGCCCACTTTCAGGTCTGTCCAGTTTTTATTATACACGCTACCCGCAACCAACCACACAGCAATCACAGAAAGTGCCAACAAAATTAATACGGCAACAGTATAGTCAAAGATCAAATAGTGAACTGTAGCTAGAATAAAAGGAATCAACATACTTATCAATCCTCTGATAAAACCTCCCGACTTAACTGTTATGGATTCTGTTCTACTAAATGGCATTTCTACAAAACCAACATAGGCAATTAAAAAGCAAATGCACAATTGATTACTCATGCCTAATAACAAGTTGGGCAAAATTTGGATACCCATGAATAGTATGCCAAATAAAGATATCAAAACTGCTAATGGCAAATAAAATTTAATAATGGAAGATTTAACAGCACCACTGATTACTTGTCCCGGAACTGAAATAGGTGTTGTGTAAAATAAGAATGATGCTTTGTATTTATCAGAATATTTAATTTGCGATAGTGCTTGCATGATAACAAAGCTGATAAAATAAATCCCCCCTAAAAATAAAAACTTTCCCGACGTGGTTTGATTTTGTAATTCCTGGAGCATGTCTTTTCTCGACCGAAGAATCATAATAACCATATAAACCAATAAATAGCCAATGGCAGGGTAGACCCTCATTTTAAAATCCCTGCTTCTTGCAGTGATATACCAAGCATGTAAAAACCCCATTCTTTCGGCTCCTTTTTTGGTAAATAGATTGGCAAGAATTTCGGCAAATGTTTTCTTAGTACTGGAGGCAATTGCTTTTGATTGATTGACGCTTTCTGCTGTATCGCTTCCCGAAATCATAGCCAGCTTTTGGTTAAATGAAGGAGCAAAATATTTAATCACTATCCATATAGATAATGCAGGCATAATTATGCTTAATATAAATGCACAAATAATGATAATGGAATAATTGTGGTGATATAGAAACTCCCAACTTCCTGCAAACCAAAACGGTGGGGCAAGTAAAGAAATACTGGTCTGAGGGAAACGATAATTTTCCAATACCGACATATTGATCATTCTTGGAACAATCTGATAACTTCCATATATAACAATGGCAAAAACAATTTGAAAATAACTAATGATGTTTTTGAATTTTTCAGGGGTAGATACTTTTAGAATCAATATGTATAAAGCATTGATTAGAAAAATAGTGAAAAGGGTAACTGGCGGAATCAATAAAATCAATGTTACAACACCCCAGCTTCCATATTTAATTCCTACTGTAATTAAACTAGGTAAAGTCATTGGCAATACCAATTTAGAAACATGGATGATAATATGAAATAAACGCGCTAGTAAGAATGTTTTATCGTTGATGGGCTTTGGAAGTATGATGGCATTGTCTCGAATATCAATTAATACATTGGTAAAGTCTGTGATGAGCGTAGAAGCTAATAAGAAAATAAAGAAGGTAAAAAATAAAAAAAACTGTGTAACTGTATCATTTGAAATAAAAAAGGATATGATAAAAAATAAACCTAGTAAAGCACTCATGATCATGGTGCCAAGTGTTGCCCATTTAATGGGTTTGGCGTTCTTTTTTTTCTGTCTTTGTTGAATACTTGGCGGTCTTCTTTCGTCCATCATTAACTTGGTTGTTAAAATGGCTTTTAAATGATGGGTATTTACCCCCATCTTTTCATAGATAGATTTGGGTAATAGTAATAAAAAGAGAAAAAAGTTATTAATAAACATGGGGGGAATTTAATCGAATGCTTTCATTAAATCATTTGCAGCTTCGCCTAAAGAAGATGTTGCAGTTAAATGCGCAAAAATTTTCTCTAAACTTTCATTGCCCTGCTGTGCTTGTAATTCTGTAAAGCTTCCATCAGCAATTACTTGTCCTTCATTAATTAAAATAATTCGATCACTTACTTTTTCTACCACATCCATCATATGGCTGCAATAAAAAATGGTTTTCCCATCTTTTGCTAGTTTACTAATAAGGTCTTTTACTATAATTACGCTATTGGCATCCAGGCCGCTCAATGGTTCATCTAAAATAATGATATCGGGATTGTGCAATAGGCCAGAAGTTATCAATACTTTTTGCTTCATACCCTTGCTGAAGGTGTCCATTCGATTGTTCATATTGGCTTCCAACCCAAATGCAGTAAGCATTTTATGAATTCTTTCCGTTGCCACTATTTTCGGAATATCGTATAATTCTGCCATCAATCCTAAGAATTCAACAGGGGTAAGTACATCGTATAGCTCGGCTAATTCTGGAACATAACCTATTTTGCGTTTTACTGCAACAGGATCTTCTTTTAAATCGATACCTGCTACTGTTACTTTTCCATCATAGTCTGAAATCAAGCCACATAGTATTTTTACAGTGGTGCTTTTGCCAGCTCCATTTGGCCCGATATAACCTATTACTTGTCCTGCATCAATCGAGAGATTGATTCCTTTAAGTACTGGCTTTTCTCCGTAGTTTTTAAATACTCCCTTGAGTTCTATGATTGGTTCCATTGGTATCAGATAATATGGATAAATATATATAAAACTGCTTAGATATTGAATCATTTTATGAAATCTTAAATTTCAAGTTACTCGCCTCAAAATATATTTAATACCAACAGCAACAGCCCGAAAAGAATCAGTAGTTTAGCTGCATGAAATCTGCCTTAATCAAGCTGCATATTGCCGTAATCTTAGTGGGCTTTACGGGAATTTTGGGTGTATTGATTAGTCTTAACGAAATGTTGTTGGTTTGGTACCGAATCTTTATTACTGTTATTAGTTTACTTGTTCTTTTATTTTTTTCAGGAAAATTGACTTTACTGCCAAAAGCAACTATCATCAAATTATTTTTCTTCGGAGCAATTATAGCATTGCATTGGGTCTGTTTTTACGGAAGCATCAAACTGTCTAATGTTTCAATCGGATTGGTTTGCTTTTCTGCAACTGGTTTATTTACCTCTTTGCTAGAGCCATTGATTATTACTAAGAAAATACGATGGGTAGAAGTTTTGTTGGGCTTACTAAGTCTTGCTGGTATTTACTTGATTTTCCATTTCGATGCTCGATATCAAACTGGTATTCTAGTTGGGGTGATTTCTGCAGCATTGGCAGCTTTATTTTCTGTGCTGAATAAAAAAAATATTGCCATAACTACTCCACAAGTAATCATGTTGTATGAATTAAGTGGAGGCTTATTGCTCTTGACCTTATTGATGCCAATTTATTTGTATTTTTTTCCTGCCAAATCTCTTCTGCCCAGTCTGTCAGATTGGGGTTGGTTACTTGTTTTAAGTTGGGTTTGTACCATTGTAGCAATGAAGCTAATGCTAGAAGCATTGCAAAAGGTTTCTGCATTTACACAAAACCTAAGTTTAAACTTAGAGCCAGTATATGCAATAACATTGGCTTTCTTGTTATTTCATGAAAATGAACAATTAGATGCTAGCTTTTATTATGGAGTTGGATTGATTTTGTTGTCCGTTATTTTACAAATGGCAAGGGTAGTTATTGGTAAACGAAATTAAAACTCAATAATAAAGCCCAAGGTTGGTGTGAAATTATTATCCGTATTATTTAATAAAAATGGTATTGCGTTGCTTCCATTCTGTTGAATCGGAAGACCATTGGTTGTTTGGAAAGCAGTATTGTCGTCTGTCCTTTTAAACGTATAAATGTCTGGAGCAGTACTTCTCGCCATGTACCAGTTTTGTACATCAATGAAAAAATCCAAAGTTATTTTTTTGAAATACCATTTTTTATCAATGCGGATATCACTGCTATTGAAGTTATTCAAGCGTTGATTATTGATTTGAGAAAAGTCTAATACGCCAGTTCCTAAAGTTAAATAGTTGGTTCTACTTGCTAGCATATCATAAGGGGTGAAAGGAACTCCACCTTGAAATCGAAATTTCAATCCCAATTCCCAGTTACGATTGAATTTATAACCACCCAATAATGACAATAAATGGCGATTGTCCCATGAACTTGCTGTATAGTTTAAATTGGCATTGGTGTATTGGCTATTGAAGTAAGTATAGCTTAAAACTCCAAAGAACCTTTTACTTAATTTCTGTTGAGCAAAAAATTCAAAGCCATAAGCCCTTCCTCTGCCATTCGTATTTATATCTTCATTTCCAAGTACGTTAAAATCTGCTCCTTGATTGGATAAGCTGATACCATTTCTTACACTTATAGGTACATTGTTGTAGCCTTTGTAAAAAGTTTCAAATGTAAACCTTGTGGCACTTGAAGGAAGGAATTCTACTCCTGCAACATAATGTGTGCTGCGGGTATAATCGCCATCTTTATTTACATAATTGCCGGCATTGTCTTTAAAACCTAAAGCTGTATAAGGGAGAATTTTGTAATAGGATCCTACTGAAGCGTTAACTGTCCATTTATCTGTTAGTACATAGCTTAATGCAATTCGAGGAGACAAGGTTTTTAATGGATTCATGCCAGTTGTTGTAAAGGTATTTTGGTCGAATCTTAAACCTCCACTAATGCCTAATTGATTATTCATAAATCGCTTTCCAATTTGAGTGAAAGCACCGAAACGTCCCATGCTGATTGAACCAGCAAAATTATTTACAACTGCAGGAATAATAATATTGCCACTATTATTGGTTACTGCTGCTTTAATTATTTGTTGAGTAGTATTGGTTTGAGAGACTAATTGGGCAACCCCACCATAACTTATTTTCCACCCAGCATAGGTTTTATTAACATCAAAACGAAGTTTGTTTTCGGTTTCACGAGATTGAAAATACAATGTTCTTAATCCTTTAACTGGCCCTAAATTGTTTTCATATTTTTCCAATTGGTTGTCGAATTCGTTTCTGCTAATAGCCAAATTCCAGTAACCATTGTTCAATAAATGCTTGATGCTTGCTCCAACTGTATAATTCCATTGGTTGATTGATGGGTTGCTGTTGAGTGCATACAATTTTTCTGGTGTAGCTTCTTTGGGCGCTGCAAAACTAAATTCATCTATTGCAGCAACACCCAAGAAAGTGATGGATGTTTTTTTATTGATTTGATGACTAATTTTATATTGAAAATCCCAATAGTTTGGTCTGATTGGTAAATCAATTGCTTGGAATAATAATTGCAAATAGCTTCTTCTAGCCGAAGCTAAAAAAGTAGTTCTTCTGTCTTTAGAAAGTGGGCCATCAAAAGTAGTGGCAAATTCCGTTCCACTTAAACGAATATTTCCTTGTAATTGATTGCTATTCCCTTTTTTCTGTTTGAATTCAAAAACCGATGAGAGCGCATTGTCGTAACGGGCATCAAAAGCCGATGAGCTTAGTTTTACTTCTTCAATAAAGCTCACGTTGAGTATTCCTGCAGGTCCTCCTGCACTTCCTTGAGTAGAAAAGTGATTGATTACGGGAATTTCGATTCCATCTAAATAATACACGTTTTCATTGGGGGCACCACCTCTAATAATAATATCGTTTCTAAAGCCTGCTGTGGCAGCTGTTCCACCAACACCCGGTAAGGCTTGTATTACCCTAGAAATATCAAAATTGCCTCCAGGGTTCGATTTAATTTCTTCGGTGGTAAGTTTTTGAACACTTAATGGCGTTTCAAGAGTGGCTGCTTTGGCTGATTTATTCCGGCTGGTAGAAGACACTGTAATATCCGATAGTTGTGTAACAGATGGTTCCATTTCTATCAATAATACGTTTTCGTTACCAGTGGTAATAGCAATATTGAATTTTGTTTGCGTCAGGAATCCTAGGGCTTTAAAAACAACTGTGTAGGAGCCAGAAGCGATATTGATGATTCTAAATTTACCCAAACTATCAGTAATGCTGGTTTGAGTGCCAATTTGGATAAAAGCACCTATGATGGGTTTTTGTAATGATTTGTCGAGTATTTGACCAGCAATAACACCGTTTTTCTGAGCAGATGATATGGCTAATTGGAATAAAAATACAATCGAAAACAAGGTTTTTTTCATAGAGATCATCATTTTTCCGCTATTTATCAATTACACCGATATAACAGTATTTTATCTGTTTTGTTTATTTATATTCGTAATCCACAAAATTAACTTGAACATGAGAAAATTAAAGCTATTAGGCCTATTGGTTTTTGCAAATGTGGCTTTATTCGCCCAGAAAAAGCCATTGGATCATACAGTTTATGATGGATGGCAAAATATCGCAGAGCGAATCCTCAGTAATAATGGAAAATATGTTGCATTTACTGTTACTCCTCAAGAAGGAGATGGTGTATTGTATGTAAAAACAACTGATGGTGAAGCTAAGGCTGAAATTGCTAGAGGCTATGGAGCAACCATAACTGATAATAGTCAATTTTTAGTGTGTAGAATTAAACCATTCTATGCAGATACGAGAGATGCGCGCATAAAAAAGAAGAAGCCAGAAGACATGCCTAAAGATTCATTGGCAATAGTCAATTTAGCTACTGGTAAAGTTTCAAAAATTGCGCGTATTAAAAGTTTTAAAGTGGCTGATGACAATGCTACTGTAGTAGCTTATTTAATGGAGAAGTCATTGCCTGTACCTGCGCCTCGTGCAGAAATGGATTCCGCCGCTCGTGTAAATGCAATGGTGAATATGGCAGATAGTTTAATGAAAGTAGTTGATAGCCTTCGTAATAAAGCCAATGATGTTAAATTAAAAGGAATCAGTGTTTTACAAACTCCTCGCCGAAATGGGCCACCAGCGCCAAGAGCAGTTGAAGATCCATTTGAAGAAGGAACAGATTTGATTGTAAGAAATTTAACTACAGGAGAAGAGAAAATATATAAGTTGGTCAATGAATACTTTTTTAATAAAAAAGGAAATGTGCTGTTGTATGAAACTTCCAAAAAAACAGGAGATACAAAAGTAAAACCAGCAGTTGTTAGAGTAGATCTCTCTTCTGGAAACGCTGCAACAATTCTTACTGGCTTTAACGATGCAAAGAGCTATCGTATGGATGAGTCGGGAAGGCAATTGGCATTTGTGGCTGAAAGAGATAGTAGTGCAAAGTCATTACAGAAATTTTATAAGTTGTATTATCATTCTGAAGGTCTAGATAGTGCATTAATGATTGTAGATAAAAATACCAAAGGGGTTCCTAATAATTGGATGGTGAGTGATAATGGACAAGTCATTGCATTTAGTAAAACTGGAAAGCGTTTGTTTTTTGGAACTGCACCAATCTTACCTGTGAAAGATACGCTTACACCTGAATTTGATAGAGTAAGTGTAGATGTTTGGAATCATAAAGACGATTATTTACAACCAGTACAATTGCGCAATCTTAATCAAGAATTAGCAAGAGCGCATGTTGCACGATACGATTTTAATTCAAAATTGGTGGTACAATTAGGTGGGTTGGCTTTTAGGAATATCATTCAATCCAATGATGGTGATGGTGCTGTATTTTATGGGGCTAGCGATGAAGGAAAACGAATTGCTACACAATGGATGGGTAATGGGTTCAGTGATATCTATGAGATCAATCCAGAAACAGGAGCCCGCAAAATAATTGTAAAAGATTTTAAGGGGAATGTATCTCCTTCATCAACTGGAAAATATTTGATGATGTATGACGATGTAAAACGTCAATACTTTGCTTACAATTCAACAGATCAAAAAATAAATGCATTAGGAAAAGATGTTAAAAATCCTTTTTATGATGTAGACAATGATGTGCCAGATGATCCCAATCCTTACGGTATTGCGGGATGGATGGAAAATGACACACATGTTTTGGTATATGATCAGTTTGATATCTGGAAGCTAGATCCAACTGGAGCTGCTGCTTCTGATTGTGTAACAAAGGGATTGGGAAGAAAAAATAATTACACTTTTAGAAATATCGTTTTAAATAGAGAAGAGCGCGTAATAAAGCCCAATCAATTAATGTTGTTATCCATTTTTAATGAAACGGATAAGGGAAGTGGGTTGAAGTATTATACCATGGGCAATGTATTTGAATTACCTGCAGGATTAACACATACTTATCCTGTTCGTATTGCCAATGCAATTAAAGCAAAAGATGCCATGGTATTGAGTTATAGCTCAGAAACCTATCAGCGTAGTGCCGATATTAAAATTGTTACTTCTGTTGATGCCGAAACTGTAAATGGAAAGAAAGAAATAGCTGTAGGACTTTCTTTGTATCAGCCCAATCCTCAACAAGCCAATTATAATTGGGGAACAGCTGAATTGTTTAAATGGAAGTCTTATGCAGGGAGAGAAGCTGAAGGCATTGTTTACAAGCCTGAAGATTTTGATCCAAAAAAGAAGTATCCAATGATTGCCTATTTCTATGAACGCAGTAGTGATGGATTGTTTGGTTATCAACCACCTTCGCCTACACCTTCTAGATTAAATATTTCATTTTTTGTAAGCAGAGGCTATATTGTTTTTGTTCCAGATATCTGGTACAAAACGGGCTATCCAGGACAAGGTGCATATGATTATATCGTAAGTGGTACAAGAGCATTGGTTGCAAAAGGATATGTTGATAGTACCAAGTTGGGCTTGCAAGGACAAAGTTGGGGAGGGTATCAAATTGCCCATTTAATTACACGTACCAATTTATATGCAGCAGCTTGGGCAGGCGCTCCTGTAGCCAATATGACAAGTGCTTATGGTGGAATAAGATGGGGTACTGGTTTAAACAGACAGTTTCAATATGAAAAAACCCAAAGTAGAATCGGAGCAAGTTTGTGGGAGAAAACCAATTTATACTTAGAGAATTCTCCACTGTTTTATTTCCCTAAAGTTAAAACTCCAGTGGTTATCATGGCCAATGATGCAGATGATGCTGTGCCTTGGTACCAAGGTATTGAAATGTTTACTGCATTGCGTAGATTGGGTAAGCCAGTTTGGATGCTCAATTACAATAACGAGGCCCATAATTTAGTGGAACGCAGAAATAGAAAGGATATTCAAATTCGTGAGCAACAATTCTTTGATTATTTATTGAAAGGAGATAAACCTGCAAAGTGGCTTGCAGAAGGTGTGCCTGCTGTGATGAAGGGGAGGGATATGGGGTTAGGTTATTGAGAGATAAGAGATAGGAGATATAAGATAGGAGATATAAGATATAAGATAGGAGTTGAGAGATACTTTTAATTACTTATTGTTGTGATTGGCGATGAATAATAACAAAATACTTCCTTTTGCAATTGATGAAAGGAAGTATTTTTAAATTATTGATCAACATAAATACATAAAACCACATACAGCATTTGAAAAAAGCCATCATCAAAGGTTTTGGTAAAACCGACCAACTTGATATTGTTGATCTGTCTATCCCATCGATAAAAGAACAGGAAGTATTGGTTAGGGTTGTAGCTGCATCGGTAAATCCGAAAGATACTTTTATTAGAAAGGGACGATACAAAGCCCTAACTGGATCTCGATTTCCAATGGGAGTAGGGTTTGATTATTCCGGAATTGTAGAACAATCTAATATTTCGGCATTTCAAAAAGGAGATGCCGTTTTTGGTATGGTGAATGGATGGGCTGGTAAAACATTTGCCGAATTTGTTGCCGTTGGTAAAAACGAAATAAGTCATGCGCCAAAAAACATTGAATTAACTGATGCTGCTTCCATTCCCTTGGTTGCTCAAACAGCGTTGCAGGCCTTAAGGGATATTGGAAAAATTAAAGAAGGGTTTCATGTTTGTATCAATGGTGCTTCTGGTGGAGTAGGAACAATGGCTATCCAAATAGCAAAATCATTTGGAGCTATAGTAACCACATTAACTTCGCCAGCTAATTTTGATTTGTGTAAATCATTAGGAGCAGATTTTTCATTGGATTATGCAGATAAAACAGTTACAAAAAAGCAATACGATATATACTTTGATGTGTTTGGCAATCAGTCATTTCAATCAGTAAAAAATCTATTGTCTAAAAAGGGAGTTTATATTTCTACAGTGCCAAGTAAGAGATTGTTATGGCGTCAATTTTTTATCAATCCATTTTCCAATCAGAAAGCTGCTTTGGTAATTGTTCAATCTAAATATCATCAATTAGAATGGATCAAAAAGCTAATAGAATTGGATAAATTGAAACCAATCATCGATTCAATATATCCATTTACAGATATCGTTAATGCTCAGTCCCGAGTAGAATCAAAAAGAACCAAGGGGAAAGTAGTGGTAACTATAAATTAAGCTTGTTCCAACGCGGTTTTGAATTCTTGTAACTCTTGGCGATTGAAAGGATGTTCATAATTCATTAGTAATTCCACGAAGTATTCAAAAGTGCTTTGTTCTTCTGTTGGCTCAAAGTCTGCAATCGCAATATCAAATGAATCGTTATTGGATAAATACTCATATGCTAAACGTACTGTTTTAGTAAGCATAGGGTCTTCGATAGCTAAGAAATGACCACGAAGTGTTTTTAAATCATTGATGCTATTTTCTTTAGCAACATTATTGGGGTCAAACTCTTTTAAAATCTTCTTACAGAGGTTATTAGCTTCAATTTGGGTCATATGCTGGTTGTTTTTCTAGCCTTTCTAGGGCGCAAATATAGCTATTTTATAGTCTATTTTCTATAGTTTCAACCCTGATTTCTTTTTATTGTATTTAAGTGATTACTTTTATATTATGGTCGATTCCAATTCAAAGCCACCAAGAAGAGAACGCTATAAAGGCACACATCCCAAAGGATTTAAGGAAAAGTACAAAGAATTACAACCTCAAAAATACGGGGAGGATATAGCTAAACTAATCAAACAAGGCAAAACTCCTGCAGGTATGCATATTTCAATCTGTGTTAAGGAGATCATGGATTTTTTGCAGATACGACCAGGTCAAATAGGCTTAGACGTAACTGTTGGTTATGGAGGACATAGTTTGAAAATGCTAAAACAGTTGATGCCAGGGGGTAAATTATATGGAATTGATGTTGATCCAATTGAATTGCCAAAAACAAGAAAAAGATTGCAAGATCTAGGATATGGGGAAGATTCATTGGTACTTCAAAAAATGAATTTCTCAGATATTGACCAAATTTTTTATCAATCAGGTCCTTTGAATTTTGTATTGGCTGATTTAGGGGTTTCTTCTATGCAAATTGACAATCCGGAAAGAGGATTTTCTTTAAAACTAGACGGTCCATTGGATCTTCGTTTAAATCCTTCAACAGGTAAATCTGCTGCTGCATTTTTAAAAAAATGTTCACAAGAACAATTAAAGGAAATTTTTATTGAAAATTCCGACGAACCACATGCGACAAAAATTGCTGCTGCAATTGTTGAAAAAATGAATGGAGGAGAATTTATTGAAACAACTGCTCAATTAAAAGAGGTAATACAAGACGTATTGGTTAATCTACATGCAGCTACCAAAAAAGAAGAAATCAGAAAATCATGTCAACGTTGTTTTCAGGCTTTACGAATAGAAGTAAACAAAGAGTTTGAAGTATTGGATAAGTTTCTTTCAAAATTGCCGGATATACTTGCACCTGGAGCTAGGGTTGCTATACTTTCATTTCATTCAGGAGAAGATAGAAGGGTAAAAAAATCATTTCAAACTTTTTTTAGAGAAGGGTTGTACAGTGAAATTGCTGAAGAACCAATTAGGCCCTCTATCGAGGAAATCAATAGCAATCCGAGGGCAAAATCTACTAAATTTAGATGGGCAATTAAAGCGTAAAGAAATTTATCAATCATCATAATTGCGTAGTATGAGCAGCAAATTTTTTCCTTTATCCATTGTTTGTATTTTCTTATTCAGTGGTGTTTATTTATTTGCTCAGAAAAAACCCAATATCATTTTTATTATGGTGGATGATATGGGCTATGCCGATTTAGGTTGTTATGGAAGTACAATCAATAAAACCCCTTCTATAGATCAAATGGCTAGGGAAGGAGTAAAACTCACTCAAGCTTATACTGCGGCTCCTGTTTGCACACCAAGCAGAACTGCGTTTATGACAGGCCGATATCCAGCAAGAACAACGGTTGGTTTATATGAACCATTGGATTGGATAACTAGCGATAGTTTGGTTGGACTTAGTGCCGAAACACCATCATTGCCAAATTTAATAAAACAAGCAGGTTACACAACTCATTTGATTGGAAAATGGCATTTAGGATTTACATCAAAATATAGCCCCAATGCAAATGGTTTCGATTCTTTTTTTGGGTATCATGGTGGTGGGGTAGATTATGTTAGTCATACAGATCCGAATGGCAATATGGACCTTTATGAAAATGAAAAACAAGTGAAGCAAGAAGGTTATTTAACTGATTTATTTGCAGAAAGAGCAGTAAGTATTATTCAGCATAAACATGATCTACCTTATTTTTTAAGTGTACAATTCAATGCGCCTCATTGGCCATGGCAAGCCCCTGGAGCAGCAGCATATCCTTTGGGTGGAAAAGAATCTAAGCAAGGCGGTTCTATTGAAATTTATAAAGCCATGATTGAAAGTTTAGATGTAGCGGTTGGAAAAATTTTAGCTGCAGTAAAAAAATCTGGACAAGCTGAAAATACCTTGATTGTTTTTACCAGTGACAATGGGGGAGAGCGTTTTTCGGATATGGGTGGATTCAAAGAAAAGAAATTTGTTTTATGGGAAGGGGGAATCCGTGAACCCGCTATTCTTGTTTGGCCTAAAAAGATAAAAGCAGGAATTGTCTCAGATCAGCCAACTATTCATATGGATTTTACAGCAACATTTTTATGGGTAGCTGGAGCTGTTCAAGATACTCGATTTCCAATGGACGGGATAAACTTATTGCCTCTTTTGAGCAAAAAAAAATTGCCGATTCCCAGAACTTTTTATTGGCGTGTATTTCAACGTAATCAACAAAAATCCATTCGGTCAGGTGATTGGAAATATTTGCAAACAGAAAAAGAAGAGTATCTATTTAATTTAAAAACAGATCCATTTGAAGATTATAATGTTAAAATGCAGTATGCAACTATTTTTACTCAACTAAAGGAACAGTATGCTATTTGGGAATCACAAATGTTGAAGCCTATTCCATTGCCTAGAAAGAATTAATTTTTTCCAGACCCATTAAATTCCTTTATTTCATCCGAGGCCATATCTCAGTCCTAGCTTTTTTCTTAATTCACTAGCAATGATAAAAAAAATGATTTTAGGTAGCGCAGATGTCAACTGTTCAATTACAAATATTGCTATAGTGATTACGAGGTGTTATCTTCACAGATCAATTTATATCTTGTATGCAAAAATGGTTATTCATTATTAGTATTTCTTTTATTATCTCATGTAAATCCAATAATATGAGCAAGCCAATTGCTTTTAGATTAAAACCTGGTGCAGATTTAAAACTTTCCCTCGATTCATTGGTAAAAGAACACTCAATTAAAGCAGGCTGGATGGTTACCTGTGTGGGAAGTTTAACAGCGTATCATATGCGATATGCTAATCAGACCAATGGCAGTAAGGGGATTGGCCATTTCGAAATAGTAAGTTTAGTGGGCACATTGTCTACTAACGGATCTCATTTACATATTGCAGTTGCAGATTCTACGGGTAAAACAATTGGTGGGCATTTATTGGAAGGTTGTAAGGTTTATACCACTGCAGAAATAGTGATTGCTTCTTCATCTGAATACCTATTTACAAGAAAAGAAGATGGTTCAACCCCATGGAAAGAATTGCAAGTTGAAAAAGTAAGGGAACGCTAAAGCTTTTGTATGTTACACTAACTATTTATCAAACAAAGCGAGCCTCTTTAATTACGCATGCAATGAATGAAGTGTAGAACCAATTTTTCTGTGATACAATAATTACAATCAAATAAGCCCCAGCAAATAAGCAACCTTTAGACGAATTGTGTGGGTTGAATTAAATATAAACCGCATCAATAAAGCGTAACTGCATCCGAATTGCGAGCTTTGTCGATGCGGTTTAATTTTATCTTGACTTTATTTTACTGTATTACTTATTTCGCATTCTTTACATACTTCTCTACCCACTGAAATTGTTCCCATAGTAAATGAAGTAAATTCTCTTTGCCTCTGTATCCATGAGCCTCATATGGAAGATATACAAAACGCACTGTTCCTCCATTTCCTTTAATGGCTGCGAATAAACGCTCTGAATT
>Ga0164292_10001541_pt1 | contig 18712 bp, 19 predicted proteins | sample GEODES117metaG_FD_111486 | JGI IMG/M metagenome (GOLD analysis project Ga0164292, IMG submission 111486) | Eutrophic lake water microbial communities from Lake Mendota, Wisconsin, USA - GEODES117 metaG | ecosystem: Environmental > Aquatic > Freshwater > Lake | place: USA: Lake Mendota...
GCTCGCTCTTGTAAATGCCGTCGAAGATTTCTTGGAAATTTCAATTGCACTCGCGGATCTAAGTCACCAAGCGCAGGAATGGGAGAACGAAGTTTCAGAGATGGCCGAGGAAGATTCTGAAGTATCTGAGTATGTGAAAGCTCTAGAAGAGAGTAAAGATGCCGCAGAATTTAAAGATGTATCCGGTGATGAGATCGCGCGCGAGCTAGAGAGATTTTTGCGTCGTCAGAGTGAGAATTAATCTAGATCGCTAACCCTAAGAGATCATCTAGAACACGCGAGAGATGACCTGGGCTTCCACCGGATGCTCCGGCCTCGGTTGCTGTGCACCATTGATCAATCTCTTGCAGAACCCGAACCGTGTCAAGATCGTTTGCAAGAGCTTTAACAATATTTGAGATCAATTCTTCTGTAGGAGCAACTTCAATGCGAGCCAGATTGAGGCGGATACGTTGTAGAAATTCGCTGGCTTCAGGAATCTCAGTAGCTCTCCACATATGATCACTGCGGTAATGGTGATTAAGGAGAGCTAATCGAATCGCCATCGGCTCAACGCCTTCGCTAATAAGTTTGGAAACAAAGATGAGATTACCTAGAGACTTACTCATCTTTGTTCCATCAAGTCCGATCATTCCGGCGTGAACAAAGAATCGTGCAAACTTCTGTCCTGTTGCAACCAAGCCCTGAGCCGCCGACATATCGTGATGCGGGAATATGAGATCACTACCGCCACCCTGTATATCGATGGCGAATTCATCGGCGAGATTAGGTTTCAAATAAGAGAGAGCGATAGCCGAACATTCGATATGCCAACCCGGGCGCCCTATTCCAAATGGACTTGGCCATCCCGGTTCACCATCTCGTTGAGCCTTCCAGACGAGTGCATCGAAGGGATCTTCTTTCCCAATACGTTGTGGATCTCCCCCGCGTTCTGCAAAATACTCCATCGCAACTTCTGGAGACAGGTGGGTGCGCGTAAGGAATTCTGGATCAAGACGAACTCTAAAATAGAGATCATCATCGACTTTATAGGTCGAACCCTTCTTCTCAAGCTCGCTCACGGCATCAACGATTACCGCCATCGCTTCAACGACCCCGATGTAGTGATCAGGCGGAATTACATGGAGTGCCACCATATCTCCACGGAAGAGCTCTATCTGCGAGAGGGCAAGATCTGACCAATCAACTCCATCACGAGCCGCCCTCTCCAAAAGTGGATCGTCAATGTCGGTGATGTTTTCAACGAATAACACCTGTGCGCCGCTAAATCGCAGAAAACGATTAATGAGATCGAAGGCAACATATGTTGCTGCATGTCCTAGATGTGTTGCATCGTATGGAGTAATTCCACACACATAGAGTCGATAGAAATCCTTGACCGGAACTGGTTCGATCTTTGCATTGGCGGTGTTGTAGAGCGAAAGAGGAGTAGATATTTTCACGTGGTCGCCGTGTGTACCAGGTGATAAATCTGCCCACGATTTCATTATCAGATCCTAATATGCTGGCCAGGGAATTGCTGGCCAATCTTCACTCGGTAACGGCATAATCCCACCTTCGCGTAATCTGCGAATTCTCATTTCTGTCGCTTGGATCTCATCCTCGGTGAGATGCTTACGCAGTATTAATTTCTGATTTTCAACAAATACCAAGGACTTATCCAGGATCTCACACTCATCTTCAGAAAGTGCATCGCCAGCCCATTGCCAAAGGACCGTGCGCAACTTATCTTCGCAGTGGAAGGTAACTCCATGATCACACGCAAAGAGATGTCCGTTTTGGTTCGGTAATAGGTGGCCAATTTTTCGATCCGTGTTATTAATGATGGCATCGAAGAGAGCCAATAATCGCAACTCACTGTTGTCTTGCGCAAAATATGAGCTTAGGTCGATGCTCTCATCGACATCTATCCACCGTTGCACCATGCCAAAACCTGCTGGACCTTCTCGCAAAATTGTAGGAGGAACTAAATCCAATCCCATCTGATCACTGAGTAAAAAGGCCACGTACTCTCGGTCGGCAAGAGTTCCATCGGGAAAATCCCAGAGAGGTCTCTCGCCTGCAACTGGCTTGTATATCACTTCAATATCAACACCTTCATGGTGCATGACACCGAACAAGGTTGCATTAGAGGCATCAACTAAACGACCTGTTATCTCCATCTCTCCTTCAGTGAGATGAGCAATGCTTTCATTCACCCACGATCTTTGAATCTTCGTCATCGTCTATATCCATTTGCGCGTGGACAGAGATGACCCTTCGGATCTATTGGAGAAGTACAGAATGGACAGAGTGGTCGTCCGGCAGCGACAAGGGCCATCGTTCGCTGTGCAAATGCCAGGGCCATTGAGAGATCGAGATGAACTTCTACAGCGGGACCAGAATCGTCATCTTCATTTTCATCTTCATTTTCACCGCGAAAAGAGATCTCGATCTCCAGAAGAGATGGATCAAAGGCAATACCTATTGCTCCAACAACAAACTCGCTATCAAGTGGCAGCTCAAGTGGTTGATCATCGATGGGTGCAGGGTTTACTGCACTCAGTGGTGCACTCTTTTTTATCTCACGAATGATGGTCGTAATTCTCTCTGCCAAAGCCATGGCCTGAGATTTTTCAGTTGCTAAAGAAACGAGAATATTCTTCTGCCTCATTTGGAAGTAGAACTCTCTCTCCCCCGGCGCACCGATCGTTCCCACGATGAACCGATCAGGTTGATCAAAAGACCAGCGCTGTGAATTCATCTCTTTTCATTCCCAGTCGCTCCACCAAGCCCTTGCTGATTCGTAACTGGCCCTGAAGTGAGAAAGCCCTTGGCATCGTTAAATCGCACCAACCGACTAGTGCCAGAGTCGGTATCAATAATGGTCAGGGATGCTGGCTCAATTACCAATCGTTGAAATTGATCTAGATGCATTCCCAGACAGTGGGCCACTATTGACTTGATGACATCGCCATGGCTTACCAGTAAACGCGGCCCCTTACCTTTAACTGCGTTAAGGCGATAAAAACCAGATAGCGCTCTCCCTTGCATCTCCAAGAGAGATTCACCGCCCGGAAATGCCATCTGACTTGGGAAATTCTGTACGACTTTCCATTGCGCCTTGCGTGCCAGAGAAGCTAAAGATTTCCCACTCCAGTTTCCATAGTCGACTTCTGAGATCGAATCATCAACTACGAGTCGACCTTTCCCATCGTATTTTTCAAGCCAGGGAGTAATTGTCTCTCGACAGCGTTGTAAGGGACTTATTGCTACTTCATCAAATGGAATTGGTCCTAGACGGTCAATGAGTTCAAGAGCCTGTGCTTTTCCTGTTTTGCTTAGCGAAATTCCCGGAGTGCGCCCCGCCAAGAGATTCTTTTCATTGGCAACAGAGTGTGCATGTCGCAACAGAACGATTCGAGCCATTTACCAAGATTAACGCCCTTTGTCAGAGTTGGCTTGCTAGGGTGAGAGCCATGGAAATTAGACGTGCTGGTAAGAGCGGCCTTGAGATAAGTCGCCTCGGACTAGGCACAATGACGTGGGGCCGCGATACCGATACGCATGAAGCGGCCGAACAGATGCGAAGTTACATCGAGGCTGGTGGAAACTTCATTGATACCGCCAGTAGCTATGCAGATGGAGATTCAGAGCGTGTAATCGGTGGCCTCATAGGTACCTTCTTCGACCGCGACAATGTCGTGATCGCCACCAAAGCTGGCGTCTCTTATCCGCAAGGCGCGCGAACAGTAAATAATTCTCGCCATTTTCTTATCGGAGAATTAGAGAAGTCACTTACTCGCCTTGGAACAGACTATGTAGATATCTGGCAGGTTCACGCGTGGGATCCAGATGTAGCCTTAGAAGACACCCTCTCTGCTTTAGATTTTGCCTACTCATCGGGAAAAGCTCGTTATGTCGGCATCTCAAATTTTAACGGATGGCAGAGCGCGCGAGCGATCTCATTGCAAGAGGCCAATACGGCAAAAGCTCCAATAGCTACTTTACAAAATGAGTATTCACTTCTTAATCGTTCGATCGAAAATGAAATTGTTGAGTGCGCATTAGACCTTGGTGTTGGAATTCTTGCTTGGTCACCACTCGGACGTGGAGTACTCACTGGAAAGTATCGAAATTCGATCCCCGCAGATTCGCGCGGTGCAACACCGCACTTTGCCAACTTCATCTCAGATTATCTCAACCGCGATAGTGCACGTGTTGTTGAAGCCGTTGCGGCCGCTGCATCCGGTTTGGGTTATTCGCCATTGGAAGTCGCGCTGGCTTGGGTGCGCGATGCACCGGGAGTAACCAGCGCCATTATTGGAGCACGTACCGGTGCACAGCTACGAGGAGCACTCACCGTAGAGGAGATTGTCCTTCCTGATGTAGTGCGAAGTGCACTAGATGAGGTATCAAGCGGTCTCTAAGAAATCCTTAAGGACGTTGACACCGAAGCGAAGACCGTCAACTGGCACGCGTTCATCGACACCATGAAAAAGCGCCATAAAATCGAGTTCTGGATCAAGTTTTAATGGTGAGAATCCGTATCCAATGATTCCGATCTTTGAAAGCGCTTTATTGTCGGTGCCACCGCTCATTGTGAAAGGAACGGGAATTCCATCTCCATCATGTTTGATGAGAGCAGCACACATCGCATCGACGAGATCCCCTTCGAAAGGAACTTCAAGCGCAATATCTGAAACAACTGTTTCGATTCGAATATCTGGGCCAACGATTTCACGGATGGTGGCATTCATTTCATCTTCATATCCCGGAAGAAAACGACCATCAACAACGGCGCTTGCCTCGCCCGGGATTACATTCTCCTTATAACCCGCAGAGAGCATTGAAGGGTTGGCCGTATTTTGAAGTGTCGCACCGATCATTCGAGAAGCGCTTCCAAATTCAGTTAATAGTGGGCGAAGATCTTTCAGGTCGAAAGGTTTTCCCGATGCCTTAGCAACAGTTTCGAAGAGACGCTTTACGGTTGCTGTATAGCGTTGTGGCCATTGATAGCGGCCAATCTTTGCAACCGCCTCGGTAAGTGCGGTAATGGCATTCTCTTCGTTAATTACCGAACCATGTCCGGCTCTTCCTTCTGCGACCAAACGCATCCAGTGAATGCCCTTCTCTGCAGTCTCTACAAAGTAGAAACGTTTTGCATTGGGGAGTGTGATTGAAAATCCACCCACTTCAGAGATAGCTTCGGTACATCCCGCAAAGGCTTCCGGATGTTCTTGCACCATCCAGCGAGAGCCGTAACTGCTACCAGCTTCTTCGTCGGCAAAGAAGGCAAGGGTGATTGGACGTGGAGGTTTGTATCCAACGCGTGCCCATTGACGGACCACTGCAATGATCATCGCATCCATATTCTTCATATCAACTGCGCCGCGTCCCCAGATAAATCCATCTTTGAGGATTCCACCGAATGGATCAACGCTCCAATCCTCTGCAATCGCAGGAACAACGTCGAGGTGTCCATGAACCACAAGTCCAGGACGCTCAGGGTGCGAGCTTTCTAAATGCGCAATTACATTGCAACGATTCTGCGCTGACTCATAAATCTTTGATTGGATTCCAACTTCCGCGAGTTGTGCCACGACGTACTCTGCCGCTGCCTTTTCATCTCCTCTGCCCTCACCAAAGTTGACACTGGGAATACGAATGAGTTCTTGGCAAATGCGGATTGCTTCAGCTTCGAGTTCTTCGCGTAGGGCTTGATTTTCGCTCGTCATTGGATAAGTATCCCTCAACAAGGCCATAGGTGTCATTGAAAATGACCGCTTTGCCTTGGCCTCCAGGGATTGCTATCGTGTCCCCCTTGATCAACTCTGTCAGACCGAAAGTCGAAGCAAGGTTTTTATAGATCAAGGAACTTATACTCGTCCGGGTGGCGGAATTGGCAGACGCGCTAGCTTGAGGTGCTAGTGCCCGCAAGGGCTTCGGGGTTCAAGTCCCCGTTCGGACACGCAACAAGAGTGAGGGTGGCTAAGGTGAATGTTGAACAGGCCTTATCACTCATCCGCACAATTCCAGATTATCCAAAGCCTGGAATCCTCTTTCAGGATATCACCCCGGTTCTGAGTAACCCCGAGGCCTTTAACGTTGTAGTGCGGGCACTCGCTCAGGTTGATCCCGAAAGCTCAGTCGTTGCCGGAATTGAAGCACGCGGTTTTATCTTTGCCAGTGCCATTGCCGTCGCTAAAGGATGTGGGTTTGTCCCACTTCGAAAGAAGGGAAAACTTCCCTTTACAACATTTTCGAAGCAGTACGGCCTTGAGTATGGGATCGATGAGATTGAAATCCATACCGATGCATTTCAACCAGGTTCAAAGGTGCTCTTAGTCGATGATGTTTTAGCTACCGGAGGAACTCTGGTTGCAGCTATTGAACTCGTCAAACTTGCTGGTGGGATAGTTACAGATATCGCGGTGCTCAGTGAGATCACATTCCTTGGAGGACGTGCCCGTATAAGTGAACACTCACCTGATGTCGCAATTCATGCTCTGATTAGCGGATGATTTCAAAAGCACGTAATCCACAAATTCAGGCGCTCCGAGCGCTAGCTGCGGTATTGGTACTGATCTATCACGCGAAATGGCTCGATGGCGGATATATCGGTGTCGATATCTTCTACGTGATTTCAGGTTTTCTCATCACCGGCATTCTCGTACGCGAGCTCGATACTAAGAATACGATCTCGCTCGCTGCTTTCTATGCGCGGCGAATGAAGCGACTTTTGCCCGCATCTTTCCTAGTCGTTGTGGTCACTGGCATCGCAGGATTCTTTCTTCTCCCTCCATCTATGCGCCAAACATTTGCCAAAGATCTCCTCGCAGCGGCGACCTATCTTTCAAATTTTCTCTTTGCTCTCTGGGAGAACGATTATCAAAATCTGAACTCCACCCCATCCCCCTTCATTCACTTTTGGTCTTTAGCCGTTGAGGAGCAGTTTTATCTCTTCTGGCCATTTTTCATCCTGATTCTCTTCCGGATTGGAAAACGTGGTGCGGTTCTCTACGGAATTATTGCGACGCTGATAACATCCTTTCTCTTCTCTCTTTATCTCACAGAGCGTGCTCCGATTTGGGCTTTCTACATTTTGCCAACAAGAGCGTGGGAGCTTGCAGCAGGTGCTCTTCTAGTCTTTCTCCCCGAACTCAAACGGTTGCGTTCACTTATTGCATTGCTCTCACTTCTCGCCATACTTCTTTCAACTCTATTCTTCAACGAAGCTACTCGTTTCCCAGGTACTGCCGCCCTTGTCCCCGTAATTTCAACAGTTTTGCTGCTTGCAACTAGAGGCAAGTGGCCGACTCTTCTCAATGCAGTAAGTGAATCGCGAGTGACTCAATGGTTGGGCGCAATCTCTTATCCGCTTTATCTGTGGCACTGGCCTGTACTTGTTATTCCGGCAATACACCTCGGGCGAGATTTGAATAGCGCACAGATAACGCTGCTGCTGCTCTTAACGCTCGGATTAGCCGGTCTCACCCATAAGTACGTTGAAAATCCCTTGCGAGAGGCGAACATTTCTCATCATCGAGTGTGGAGACTGACTGCAGCAGCTACTGCTTCATCACTATTGATCGCTGCGACAATCTTTCTTCAATATTCAAACACCATCACCGTCGCTGGTGGCTTGAAAATTTCACTCGATGAGGTGCGCTCGAAACCGAAGAATAATGAAGATGGTTGTCACATCCATATTGGCCAAACAATCTCACCCCGCTGTGAATACGGCGATCTTTCGGCAAAGAGGACCATTGTTTTATATGGTGATTCTCATGCAGCACAATGGCTGCCTGCGCTGGATCTTATTGGCAAAAAACGTGGGTTTAAGATCGTCTCTCTCACTAAATCTGCTTGTCCGTCATCGGAAGTTATCAAAGAACTCTCATCCCAATATGATGTCGATGATTGCCAAACATTCCGCGATAATTCAATTGCGCGTATCAAGAAGATCCAACCTCTTGCTGTCATCCTGACATCGATGCAACCGTTTTCGGCTCCCTATACAGATGAAAGTGCACGGGATTGGTGGCTCGCTGGAGAAAGTACAGTGCTCAAAAGAATTAGTGGCTCAACTACTTATCCAATCTATCTCACCGACACACCGCTGCCTCGCGTTGATATTCCCGATTGCCTAGCTGCTGGCCGTGGTCAGTTGTGCGACAACTCCAGACCCATTTCGGCAGAGGTTGCCGCCGGTTTGATTAAAATAAATCCAACACCGTGGCTCTGCGCTGACACATGTCCAGCCATAGTCGATGGAGTCGTCGCCTATCGAGATCATTCGCACATCAGCGTTGCTATGAGTGTGCATCTTTCGCCGAAATTGGAAAGCGCCCTGGCGCGAATAGGTCTCTTCTAAGGCCACTTTGTGGCAGGATCTGCGCTATGGCTGAATTGCTTTACTACTGCGGAACGATGGATAGCGGAAAATCAACTCTGGCTCTACAGACCGCACATAATCACCAACAACGCGGTCGCGGCGGCCTCATCTTCACATCGCAGGATCGAGCTGGATCCGGAAAAATTTCGTCCCGCCTCGGCTTAACAAGTGCTGCTATCGAAGTTATTCCGGGATTTGATATTCATAAATTTGTTGTTGACAAATTATCCATAGGCGAGCGAATTGACTATGTCATCTGCGACGAAGCCCAGTTCTACCAGCCGGAGCAGATCGAAGAGTTGGCACGAATCGTCGATGGTCTCGGAATCGATGTCTATGCATTCGGCATCTTGGCTGACTTTAGAACTAAGTTGTTTCCAGGCTCTGCCCGCCTTGTCGAACTTGCTGATCGCGTCAACACCCTGCAAGTAGAGGCTCTCTGTTGGTGTGGATCTCGCGCTACGCATAACGCACGCACGATTGGGGGCAAGATGGTCACTGAGGGCGAACAAGTTGTTGTAGGCAACGTTGGCTCAGGGGATGAAGTTGCCTACGAAGTTCTCTGCCGCAGGCACCACATGCGAGGAGTGACGGCGCGAAATTCACGAGCCGGCCACATCTCTAGCGATCCTCTCCCTTTCAATGAACTCTAAATAACCTCACACACATCAGGAGAATCAATGACAAAAGTACGCGGTCTTGCAGCCCTCAGTAAGGGCGCACCCTTTACCCGCTTTGACTTTGAGCGCCGCGAATTGGGTAGTCACGATGTACTTCTAGATATTGCCTACGCAGGAATATGTCACTCTGACATTCACCAAGTTCGCGAAGAGTGGGGTCCCGCTCTCTTTCCTATGGTTCCAGGACATGAAATTGCTGGAGTTGTTCGAGAAATTGGTTCGGCAGTTACCAAGTTCTCAGTAGGCGATCACATCGGAGTTGGAGTCTTCATCGACTCTTGCCGCCAATGTCAGCCGTGTAAAGATGGTTTGGAACAATACTGCGATCAAGGAATGACTGGCACCTACAACACATTAGAACGTGATGGAAAAACTGTAGCAATGGGTGGTTATAGCAACGTGTTCGTTGTTAACGAGAACTACGCCGTAACGATTCCGAAATCTATGCCACTTGATGGTGTTGCACCGTTGCTCTGTGCCGGAATCACTCTCTACTCGCCGCTTAAGCATTGGAAGGCTGGCAAAGGCACACGCGTTGCCGTGATGGGCCTGGGCGGTTTGGGGCATATGGGCGTCAAGTTTGCTCACGCACTCGGTGCGCATGTAACCGTACTTTCACACTCTCCGAATAAGCGCGAGGAAGCGCTAGCTATGGGAGCTGATGAGTTCATAACTGTGAAAGATCCGAAAGATCTAAAGCCGTATGCGCGATCCTTTGATCTTATTCTCAATACTGTGAGTGCGCAGATCGATATCAATGACTATCTCGCCACCCTGACTATCGATGGAACTCTCGTTGTGATTGGTCTTCCTGGTGCGCCCTATCCGGTTCACGTGGGCTCACTTCTCAATGGTCGTAAGTCCCTTGCAGGCTCAATGATTGGCGGAATTTCTCAAACACAGGAGATGATTAATTTCAGTGCCGAACATGGAATCGTCAGCGACATCGAAGTGATTAACGCCGATTATGTTGATCAAGCATATGAGCGCACCGTCGCAAGTGATGTCAAATACCGATTTGTGATCGATACCAGCACGATTTAAACCACTTTATATAAACTGATGTAACGCGCCAACAAATATTGGCGCAATCACGAGCGCTGGAAGCAAATTGCCCACGGCGATGGTCTTTATTTTTAGCAATCCGAGGCCAATCGAGAGAAGCATAAGTCCACCGACAATTGTCATGGCATCGATCTGGTAGCCAGAGAGAATATTTCCAAGACCAAAACCGATCACCGTCCACACGCCTTGATAAATACCGACGGGGATAGCAGATGCTGCAACTCCCCAACCAAGACTTGCCGCAAAGGCCATCGCTGCAAAAAAGTCCAGAGATGATTTCAGGATCAGTTGGTCAGTTCCTGTACCCATCCCGTCACTTATTGATCCGAGAATTGCTAAAGGTCCGATAACAAAGAGCAGCGATGACGAGAGAAAACCTTCAACAAAAGTTCCTTGCCCATCAGCCTTGAACTTAATGCGTAGAAAAATCCCGAAACTTTCTAATCTGCTCTCAAGATTGGCAGCACTTCCGATAACTCCTCCGATGAGAAGAGATGCCAGGATTGCCAATAGTGGCCAACCCTTAGGCAAAGCCTCGGTATAACGTTCTGAGCCAATTGGTACCAGAGCCGTGGCAGCTCCAAGAATCGTGATTAGCCCCAACACATCTGTGATGAGAGCCCGCATGCGATCTGGCATTCGGGCACCAATAAAGACTCCGAGTGATGCACCCGAGACAATTGTGATGACATTGATGAAAGTTCCCGAGCCCGTAAACATTTGATAAGAGTACTTAATCTTCAACCATAAAGGTAGGATGAAGACATGACTTTGCGCGAAATCATTGCTCATCTCAAACCACACAGAACTGTTCCGCAAGTTCCTTGGAGCGCTAAAGGTCGATGGGATCTATCATTTACCCGAGTAATGATCTTGTTCTTTGGTTTAGCGGTTTTCGGTTTGGGTGATGGATTGATTATTCAATCTGGTTTGGGTAATGCACCCTGGTCTGTACTTGCACAGGGTATTTCGCTAAAAAGCGGCCTATCTATCGGAACTTCGACACTGATAATCGGTGCACTCGTTCTCACCCTATGGATTCCACTGCGCGAACGTCCAGGCTTTGGCACCCTTTCAAATATTCTCATCATCTCGCTCTTCATTGAGATCGCAACAAATATTTTCCCTCGCCAAGAAAGTCTTCTCCCCGGTCTTGCTTTCACAATCCTTGGAATTGCGATGGTAGGTATTGGTTCCTCGCTATACATCACATGCGGTCTAGGTCCAGGACCGCGAGATGGCGCGATGACAGGGTTGCACCAGCGCACCGGTGTGCGTGTGGGGCGAGTACGCCTTGGCCTAGAAGTTCTCGTCTCCCTCGTCGGAGCTCTTTTAGGAGGCACCTTGGGCCTTGGCACCGTTCTCTTTGCCCTGCTTATCGGCCAATCTGTCGCTATTTCCTTCGGCATTCTCGCGCGCCTAACCTCAAAGTAGCCCTGTCGGTCAGATATTTTGACCCCATCAACGACCTCCCCATCCACGATCGGTCTGTGAGCCGTCACTTCACACGGGGTCGCAACCACCCCCGATAACAAAATGAGGAAGGTTCAACATGCTCGATAGTTACTTCAAAATATCTGAGCGCGGATCGACAGTCGCACAGGAAGTACGTGGCGGAATCGTCACATTCTTTACTATGGCTTACATCGTGGCGCTTAATCCACTCATCATTGGCTTAGCCAAGGATGCTGATGGGAAATATATCGGCGGTGGAGATGTCCCAAATCTCGCACTCGTCGCAGCAATGACAGCTCTTATGGCTGGAATTCTCACAATTCTCATGGGTGTTCTTGGAAACTACCCACTCGCACTCGCAACAGGACTCGGCCTCAACACATTCGTCGCAGTTGGTATTGCTTCGAAGATGACATGGGCAGATGCAATGGGACTCGTAGTGATCGAAGGTTTGATCATCACCGTTCTCGTGCTCACCGGTTTCCGCGGCGCAGTTTTCCGCGCGGTTCCAGCCCAACTCAAGATCGCGATCTCAGTTGGTATCGGTCTCTTCATCGCATTGATCGGTCTAGTCGACGCGGGCTTTGTTCGTCGCACCGCGGCCGGACCTGTACCTGTAACTCTTGGCGATAATGGAAACCTCGTTGGTTGGCCAATCATCGTCTTTGGTATCGGACTTCTCTTAACAATCGCATTGATGGTTAAGAAGGTAAAGGGAGCAATCCTTATCGGTATCGTTGTAGCAACAGCTGCAGCAATTGCGATCGAATCAGCATTTAAAATCGGACCACTATTTAATGGCGCAACAGGTGCTGTTAACCCAAAGGGCTGGAATCTCAACGTTCCTGCAATGCCTTCTGAGATTGTCGCAACTCCAGACTTCTCACTCTTTGGTCAATTCAACCTTCTTGGAAGCTTTGATCGTGTTCCACTGATTACAGCAATCCTCTTCATCTTTACCCTTCTGCTCTCTGACTTCTTCGACACAGTGGGTACCGTGACAGCTATTGGTCACGAGTCCGGTCTTATCGATGATGAAGGTAACGTTCCAAATAACAACCGCATTCTCTTCGTTGACTCAATTGCGGCTGTTGCTGGTGGTGCCGGAAGCATCTCTTCAAACACCAGCTACATTGAATCTGCTGCCGGTGTCGGAGAAGGTGCACGTACAGGACTTGCATCAGTAGTCACTGGTGTCATGTTCCTTCTTACCACTTTCCTTGCTCCACTAGTTGCAATCATTCCTTACGAGGCTGCAACTCCGGCGCTTGTGATCGTTGGATTCTTGATGATGACCCAGATCAGAAGCATTGACTGGGATGATCTAGGAATAGCAATTCCAGCATTCCTCACAATCATCTTGATGCCATTTACTTACAATATTTCAGTAGGTATTGGTGTTGGATTTGTTACTCACGTAATCATCCGTGCAATCCAAGGACGCGCAAAGGAAGTACATCCACTTCTCTGGTTGGTCTCTGGACTCTTTACAATTTACTTCCTGCAATCCCCTATCAATATCTGGGTTGGCTAAGTAATTCAGTAGCAATCAGGCCGGATATTCACTTCATGTGAGTATCCGGCCTGATTGCTTTTCACCAAGTTATTGTCGGTTTACCGAGTTCTTCTAGCATTGCATTGCATTTGGAAAATGGCTTGGATCCGAAAAAGCCGCGATATGCACTCAGTGGACTCGGATGAGCGCTTGTTATAACTAGTGATGGCTCAAAGTAATCAGACATCTGCTGGGCATTTCCGCCCCAAAGGATTCCGATCGCACCTCGTGATGCCACTTCTCGGATAATGACTTCTGTTATTGCCATCCAACCGCTTCGTTGATGTGCGTGCGACTCCCCCGGAATCGTTGTCAGTGTTCTATTAATGAGAAGGACTCCTTGTCGCGACCATCGTTCTAGATTGCCATCTCCCGGCATGGGAGTTCCCATATCGCTTTCGAGTTCTTTGAAAATGTTGACCAGCGATGCGGGCAATGGTGAGACTTCCGGGCGCACAGAGAAGGCAAAGCCATCTGCATATTCTGGGTTCGGATATGGATCTTGCCCGACGATGACTACCTTAACTTCTTCAACAGGAGTGCTCAGCGGGGCAAATATTCGGTCAATGACGGGAATGTACTCACCTTTGCTCACAACCTCGAATGTTTCGATGATCGCATTCTGTAGCGGCTCAAGAAGTGGCTGCCAAGAAGGATGGACCGCATTAAAGAGCGGATGGCTCACGAAGTAGCTCGTGCGTAAAAACGGGAACCATCGAATGCAACGTTTACCTCAACACCAAAAACTGCGCTGATGTGTTCACTTGTTACAACGTGTTGAACAGGACCACTGACCGCTATCGCTCCGTCCTTTAAGAGCAAGGCGTGAGTAGTTCCAACTGGGATCTCTTCAATGTGGTGGGTAACAATGACTGTCGCTGGAGCAGTCGCATCGTTAGAAAATTGAGAGAAGCGACGTAGGAGATCTTCCCGGCCACCAACATCCAAACCGGCTGTTGGTTCATCCAGCAAGAGCAACTCGGGATCGGCCATCAAAGCACGCGATATTTGAACGCGCTTCTTCTCACCCTCGCTCAGAGTTCCATAATCTCGATCTGCAAGCTCTCGCACACCAAATGTTGTCAGAAGGGCTACCGCTCGAGATTCATCCCATAAATCGTAATCTTCATTCCAGCGACCAAGGACTGCATAGGCCGCCGTGACGACAACATCGCGCACCTTCTCTTCATATGGAATGTCTTCTGAAATACCGACGCCTGCAAGACCTATACGAGTTCGAAGTTCAAACAAATCAACTTTTCCCATCTCTTTCTCTAGAACGTAGACCTTCCCACTTGTGGGAAAAGCGCGCGTTGCCAGTAGATTGAGAAGAGTCGATTTTCCCGCTCCATTTGGGCCAAGAATCACCCAACGTTCTCCGGGTGAAATTGCAAAGGTAATCGGGCCAAGAATCATCCGAGTGCCACGACGAACGCAGACATCGGTAACTCTTAAAACTTCCGGACCACTCACGGGCTAAAAGATATCTCTTCAAAGCGATCAATACCCGTAAATTCGAGGAGATTGACCTGTGATTCACGATAATCTCTGCACATGGATAAGCAGAGCGCATATTACACAGGGCTGATTTTGGTCTCTGGCGAGGATCGCCCCGGGATTACAGAAGCTCTCTTCTCTGCTCTTGCCCCATTCTCATTGACGATCATGGATATTGAGCAGGTCGTTATTCGCTCCCGACTGATCCTCACAATTTTGATATCACTTGATCGCGCCCATGCGAAAGCTATTGAAGATGATCTCAACGAGAAGGCGGAATCCCTCGATCTAGATATTGCAATCGCTTTCTCTGAGCAGAAAAGTGAAAGTATCGCAGCGAAAACTGGACTTACGCACGTTGTCATTCTTTCGCAAGAATTAAAACCATCAGCCCTAACTGCGATTGCATCAGCGATTGCTGGAGTTCAGGGCAATATCGAACGTATCCAGCGAACAGCTAGCTACCCCGTTACCGCAATCGAATGTGTTGTTAGCGGTGCGCAGACAAGTGTTCTTAAGAACGCTCTTACTCCTTTAGCTGCCGAACACTCTGTAGATATAGCCGTCTCTCCCGGCGGCCTCATGCGCTGGGCTAAAAAACTAGTTCTCATGGATGTTGATTCAACGCTGATCTCTCAAGAAGTTATTGAACTGCTTGGAGCAAAAGCTGGCGTAGAAAGTCAGGTAAAAGAGATTACCGATAGAGCGATGGCTGGTGAGATCGATTTCGAAGCAAGTCTGCGAGAGAGAGTTGCCCTGCTCAAAGGACTTCCCGAATCAGTCATCTCCGATGTCAGAGGAGAAATCACACTCACACCTGGTGCTAAAACTTTAGTGTCAACTCTTCAAAAACTTGGACATACGGTCGCTGTTGTCTCCGGCGGATTTAGCAACGTTATCGCGCCACTTCTAGAATCACTGAACATCACCCACTACCGCGCAAATACTCTTGAAATTAAAGATGGCCTACTTACTGGCGGGCTACAAGGACCGATCATAGACCGTGCCGCTAAAGCGAGTGCGCTGCGCGATTTTGCAAAGATTGAACACGTTGAACTTGAACAAACTGTTGCAATCGGTGATGGTGCAAATGATCTAGATATGATTGCACTTGCCGGACTCGGCATCGCTTTTAACGCTAAGCCTGCTGTACGAGCTGCTGCAGATAGCGCACTGAGCGCTCCCTACCTTGATAGCGTCCTCTATCTCCTTGGAATTACTCGTGAGGATGTAGAAGAGTCTGGCCAGAGCAGTCGTAAGTAAAGGTACTAAAGTCTGCAGGCATGAATATCGGTGACCAGAATCCCTCGCGCACCTAGCGCATAGAGATCATCCATCACCTTATTGGTCTGAGTACGCAAGACCATTGCTCGGACCGCTAACCAATCGGGATTTTGAAGAGGCGAAATTGTTGGAGATTCCAGTCCCGGAGTAATTGCACACGCGGCATCAACATCACTTTTCTTAATGTCGTAATCCATCAACACATACTGGCGTGCAGTTACAACTCCTTGCAAGCGACGGATCAGAACTTCTAACTCGGAAGGCAAGGCAACGTCTTTGCGGCTGATCAAAATAGCCTCGCTGGTAAGAATCGGTTCCCCAAAGATCTCTAGTCCCGCCTGACGCAGAGTGTTTCCAGTGCTGACTACATCTGCGATGAGATCGGCTACTCCAAGACGCACACTGCTTTCAACGGCGCCATCTAGGCGCACTACCTCCGCCGAAACTCCAAGACTGGCCAGATGGCTTGCAACAAGTCCTGGGTAGGCAGTTGCAACTCGCTTTCCGTTAATATCTTTGAGCGAATAACCCTTTCCGGCGGGGCCAGCAAATCTAAAAGTTGATCCGCCAAAATTAAGAGCCATTACTTCGGTGGCGTGGGCTCCGGAATCAATCAGAAGATCTCGCCCGGTGATTCCCGCCTCTAACTCTCCAGATCCAACGTAGATAGCGATATCTCGTGGACGCAGGTAATAAAACTCAACCGAATTTGCTGTGTCGACCAGTACGAGGTCACGAGAGTCGGTGCGCTGTTTGTAGCCAGCCTCCTTGAGAATCGCGATCGACTCATCAGCGAGAGATCCCTTATTGGGGATTGCTATACGTAGCATCATGCTCCTTTAAAGCTAGAGAAATTTGTAAACATCTTGGGGAGTCAATCCACGCGCAAGCATCAAAGTTTGCAGGTGATAAATTAATTGGCTGATCTCTTCTGCTAGCGCTTCATCACTTTCATGCTCGGCTGCCAGCCACACCTCTCCGGCCTCTTCGATAATCTTCTTGCCAATGGCGTGAACCCCTGCATCAAGGGCTGCAACCGTTGCCGAATCTGCTGGTCGATCTATCGCCTTCTTGGCCAGCTCAACCCATAGATCATCGAATGACTTCATATGTGTAGTTTACTTGAAGAACAGCTGGAGAGGCGCTCTATTTACTCTCGGCCAAGGCTCGCAATTGCATGATCATCTCTGCTGGATCTGGCGAATTAAAGACAGCGCTTCCTGCAACGAAAGTATCGGCTCCTGCTTGGCGAGCGATCTCGATGGTTTCAAGCGATATTCCGCCATCTACCTGTAACCAAATTGCTCTATCTCCAATCAGAGAACGAGTTTTAGCCACCTTCTCCATCATGGAACTCATAAATTTTTGTCCGCCAAAGCCCGGTTCGACAGTCATAATCAAAAACATATCTACATCATCCACATAATCTGTGTAATCCTCAATCGACGAACCCGGCTTAAGAGCAAGTCCTGCTCGAGATCCCTCGGCCTTGATCGCTCGTAAAGTTGCATAGATCGAATTACTTGCCTCCGCATGGATAGTCACACTCGCACTTCCTGCATGAGCATAGGCTGGAGCAAGACGATCAACATCGGCAATCATCAAATGTGCATCCACTGGAATGGGTGAGGAAGCGATAATCGAGGCAGCTTGATCAAAATCAAAGGTGAAATTCGGAACAAAGACGTTATCCATCACATCAAGATGGAGTAGGTCAGAGACTTTCGCGATTCGGTCGATCTCTCTATCCAGATGTAAGAAATCTGCATTGAGGATGCTTGGCGTTATTCGAATGCCCATGTTGATACTTTACCTCACGAGGTTTTTCTAAAGAGAGCTAGAAACATTGCATCTGTATTGTGTCGCTGTGTCCAAAGAGCCATGCTCTTATCCCTGACTCCCCCTTCAAGGCCTTGCGGCATAAAAGGCTGTACATCTATCTGCTCTAACTCTGGATGCTTCTTTAAAATATCGGCAACAGCAATACTAGTCTCAGCTAAATGTGGTGAGCATGTGGCGTAGCCGAATACACCACCGACGCTAAGAATTGAGATTGCGGCCTCGCTTATTTCGCGTTGGAGAACTCCGAGCTCGCGCAGATCTGCGAGTGATCTCCTCCATCGCACTTCAGGTCTACGGCGTAAGGCACCCATTCCAGTACAAGGAACATCGGCCAGGATTGCATCGAATTTTTCGCCTCGTGCTGTGATCTCCCGCGCATCACCGACCCACACTTGGTGAGAACCGACAACTTGTTTTACAAGATCGGCTCTAATTTGCGAGATTTCATTAGCAACAAATCGATGGTTACCCTGATCGGCGATAGATGCCAAGAGAGCAGCTTTACCTCCAGGACCTGCACAAAGATCTAACCAGGAACTCCTATCAGAAGACGCTTGAGCGAAAACTGATGCAACAAGTTGCGAGCCTTCATCCTGAACTCCTGCTCTGCGATGGCGAATTGCTTCAAGTGCTGATGGAGTTACATCAGCGCGGAAACCATAAGGAGAGAAGTTGGTAGGAGTTGCACCCCACTCGCTAAATTCTGAGATCTCAGATCTCCCGGGCCAGAAGACAAATGTTGGCTTAGCAGGAGTGTTGTTGGCCTCGAGTAGGGCGCGAACTTCTTCGTAATCACGAAGTAGATCAAAGTAAGCGCTCACAATCCATTCAGGATGCGAGTACGTAATAGCCAATCTACTCACCTGATCATCGATCATAGCTACAGGCGCTAGCCAATGTTCTAACGATTGCGCGCTGACCTTACGAAGCAGCGCATTGACAAACGATGCCTTCGAC
>Ga0164292_10001543_pt1 | contig 18703 bp, 9 predicted proteins | sample GEODES117metaG_FD_111486 | JGI IMG/M metagenome (GOLD analysis project Ga0164292, IMG submission 111486) | Eutrophic lake water microbial communities from Lake Mendota, Wisconsin, USA - GEODES117 metaG | ecosystem: Environmental > Aquatic > Freshwater > Lake | place: USA: Lake Mendota, Wisconsin...
CTTGGTGAGTTTGCAAAAGACTATCAGATTCAACGGCAGAGATTTTACAGTGCCGAAGCCCTAAAAAACTTTGCCCGTGATAGCGTTCCACCAGGCACATTTGACGAACTTCTGAATGAAGCATTCAATGCAGTTTATGATATTTATGTAAGCCATCACTCTTGCGGACTAAAAAGGATGCGCGCTGTTTTGACCCAATCCACCGTAGCAGGCTTCAATTCAAGTCCCCTAATTTCGAGAATTTTGGAGCAAGATAAAAAAGGGATGTGCCATCAGTTAGCCAATGAGAACAGGCTAAAATGGGTTCCATAGATCTTATGCAGCAAGGACCGTTTAACTCCCCGCTAGAGGCGGGGCTTAGGTCACTTTTTGTGCTTACGGCAGCTTATCCCAAGACATTCGATCTAGGGAGATTGGTAGAGCTAGATTATTTAGTGGTGCATTCTGGAGACTTTGACGGTCCTCCCAGTTTGCATGCACCGGTTCCGCTAAGGAGTGGTGAAATTCTCATAAGACGCAGCTTGGTCGAAAAGGGAGTTTTGTTATTGGTGGGCCGAGGTCTTTTGGAACGAAAGATTCAAGAAGACGGTGTGTTTTTTTGTGCATCCGAAATTAGTGCACCGTTTGTAATGAGCCTAACCGCAAAGTACAATTTAGACCTATGGAAACGTGCCAGTTGGGCAGTTGAAGAATTTGGAGGGCTGGGAGCTTTGCAAATTAGGGAGAGGTTTTCAGGTTTGTTTGACGCGTGGTCCACCCAATTTCAAATTGCTCAAAGGATTTCGGATTAGTGTCACAACGATTAATTCTTGATCAAATTGCGTTTGTCGGTCCACGCAAAAAGCCAGTCATTATTGACTTCGACAGTAGCTTAACAGTGATTTGTGGTGCGTCGGATACTGGCAAATCTTTTCTGGTAGAAGCAATCGATTTTGCGCTTGGTAGGTCGACGCCACCTCGCGATATCCCGCAGAGAATTGGGTACGATCGATTGCGCTTACGCCTGAAAAACAATGCATCATCCGCTTCCTGGACATTGGAACGGAGTTTATCTGGAGGTGGATATAGATTAGCCGACGGCATTATAGATGATGCAGATCCGATGCCTCCCGGCGAAACTTTGAAAGATAAGCATAAGCATAAAGAATCTAACAATATTAGCGGATGGCTCTTGGCCCAAATTGGCCTAAACGGCTCCAGAATTCAAAAAAATAAGGCAGGGGCTACGAACAGTTTGAGCTTCCGAAATCTTGGAAAGCTTCTTTTAGTCGATGAAGAAGACATTATTGCCCAGCGTTCGCCATTTTTGTCGGGTCAGTACACAACAGCAACTTTAGAGTATTCTGTGCTTAAGCTGTTACTTACGGGCATTGACGATTCCGGAATGGTAGACTCTGGCGGCAACCGCCGGGTGATTGAGCAAGACGTCAATTCAAAAATTGATCTGCTTGATCGCATGATTGTCGATTTAGAGAAAGATATTGAGGACGTTCCGGAGGAATCTGAACTGAACGATCAAATTGAGCGCTTGGATATCTCTATTTCCAAACTTTCAAAAAGAGTTGCTGGGGCAAGACAGGACGCAAATGCAGCGCTCCAAATAAGACACGATCAGGCAAGAAAGCTGGAGAAGATTCTGGTAAGATCGGCCGAAATCGAGAGCTATTTAGATAGATTTCAGCTGCTAGCCTTTCATTACAGGACAGACATCGAAAGATTACAGGCGTTTAGCGAAAGCGGATCACTTTTTGTTCATTTAGAAAATACTGCTTGCCCACTGTGTGGTGCTTCCCCTGAGCAACAGCAGCACGAAACCGCATGCGATGCTAATGTATCGTTGCTGATTTCATCTGCTGAAGCTGAAATACGGAAGATCGGGCAGTTGGCCGATGAGCTCGATCAAACAACAGAAAATCTTAAAACGGAACATGAAGATTTAACTCTCGAAACAGAATTAACGAAAACATCCTTGTCAGAACTAAAGGATGAGTTGGAAGAAATCCTAACTCCGAATTTGGATGACGCCGTTGGACGCTTCAAAGATTTAGCAGAAGCTAAATCGACAGCTACTCAGAGCCTCCAATTTTATCGTCGATTGGACGCGCTTGTAGAACAACGTGACGAAATAATATCGGCCGAAAGCGGAGCGAAAGCATTTGAAGTAACGCCTGATCTCTCTGGGTCCCTGATTGACGAGTTTGCGGAAGAGGTTCAGAAGACGTTACAAAAATGGAATTTCCCTAGTGCAAAGCGATTACATTACGACAACGCGACGCGCGATTTCGTTATTGATGGGAAACCACGTGCCAGTTTCGGTAAAGGTTTCAGAGCTATCACACATGCGGCTATAACTCTTACATTAATGCGCTACTGTTTCGACAACTCATTGCCGCACCCGGGCTTTGTTTTACTGGATTCACCTTTGCTTTCGTATTGGAAACCTGAAGACGACACAGACAGTCTAGAATTGGCGGGATCAGACTTAAAAGAGAGGTTCTATCAGTTTTTGGCCTCCGGCGAGGCTCGGGGCCAAGTCATCATTATAGAAAATGAACATCCCAAAGGTTCGGATGGATCGATATCAAGCATCGTATTCACAAGGAACCCGTCGGATGGCCGTTACGGCCTGTTTCCTGTATAAGAAATTTACAAAACTCCACCCATCCGTAGCGCCGCAATAAACGCCTCCTGCGGGATGCTCACATTCCCATATTGACCGCTGGTCGCCTGACGGCCCCCCGCATCCGCAATGAGAGAATAGTTACTCTTCACCCATCCGCAGCGCCGCGATAAACGCTTCCTGCGGGATGCTCACATTCCCATACTCACGCATCCGCGCCTTGCCCTTTTTCTGCTTTTCCAGCAGCTTTTTCTTGCGGCTGATGTCGCCGCCATAGCATTTCGCGGTTACGTCTTTGCGCATCGCGGCGATGGTTTCGCGGGCGATGACTTTGCCGCCGATGGCCGCTTGCACGGGGATTTTGAACAAATGGCGCGGGATCAGGTCTTTTAGCCGTTCGCACATACCGCGGCCGCGCGATTCTGCGGTGCCGCGGTGGACAATCATGCTCAACGCGTCGACCGGGTCGCCATTGACCATGATGCTCATCTTCACAAGGTCGCCTTCGCGGTGGCCGATCTGGTGATAATCGAACGAGGCATAGCCACGGCTGATGCTCTTCAGCCGGTCGTAAAAGTCAAACACCACTTCGTTCAACGGCAATTCGTAAACGATCTGCGCGCGGCCACCGACATAGGTCAGCTGCTTTTGCACGCCGCGCCGGTCTTGGCACAATTTCAAGATAGAGCCGAGATATTCATCGGGGCAGTAAATCGTCGCTTGGATCCATGGCTCCTGAATTTCGTCAATGCGGTTGACGTCGGGCATGTCGGCGGGGTTGTGCAGCTCCATATCCCGCGCATCCTCGGTCTTGCTGCGGCTGAGCTTCAATTTATAGACCACCGACGGCGCGGTGGTGATGAGGTCGAGGTCAAATTCGCGCGTCAGGCGCTCCTGAATGATCTCCAAATGGAGCAGCCCAAGGAAACCGCAACGGAAGCCAAAGCCCAAGGCGGCGCTGCTTTCGGTTTCGAAGCTGAACGATGCGTCGTTGAGGCGCAGCTTGCTGATGCTTTCGCGCAATTTTTCAAAGTCGGCGGCGTCGGTCGGGAACAGGCCGCAGAATACCACGGGCTGCACTTCCTTAAACCCGGGGAGCGGCTCGGCGGCGGGGCGCTTTGCATCGGTAATGGTGTCGCCGACGCGGGTTTGCGCGACTTCCTTAATCTGCGCGGTGATGATGCCCACCTCGCCCGCGGCGATTTCGGGCAAAATCTCCAGCTTGGGCCGCATACATCCGACGCGGTCGACCAAATGCTTTGTGCCCGCGGCCATGAACTGAATTTCCTGACCTTTTTTGATGACGCCATCAATGACGCGGATCAGGATGACCACGCCCAAATAGGGGTCGTACCAGCTATCGACGAGCATCGCCTTCAACGGCGCGTTGCGGTCGCCCTTTGGCGGCGGGATGCGGGTGACGACGGCCTCAAGCACCTCGCCGATGCCGATGCCCGATTTGGCGCTGGTCAGAACGGCGTCGTCGGCGGGCAGACCGATAATATCCTCAATCTCGGCCTTGACCTTCTCCACTTCGGCGGCGGGCAAATCAATCTTGTTGATGACAGGCACGATTTCATGGTCATGCTCAATTGACTGATAGACGTTGGCGAGCGTTTGCGCCTCCACCCCTTGCGCCGCGTCCACAACCAGAAGCGCGCCTTCGCAGGCGGCGAGGCTGCGGCTGACTTCATAAGCGAAGTCGACATGGCCGGGAGTGTCCATCAGGTTGAGCTGATATGTAACACCGTCGTTCGCGGTGTAATCTAGGCGGACGGTCTGCGCCTTGATCGTGATGCCGCGCTCTTTCTCAATGTCCATATTATCAAGGACTTGGCTGGTCATTTCCCGCGCGGTCAGCCCGCCCGTCTGTTGGATCAACCGGTCGGCCAGGGTCGACTTCCCATGGTCGATATGCGCGATAATGGAAAAATTACGGATGAGAGAAAGTTCAGTCATGCAGCGCCCCTAGCAGGGCCGCCCCGCGCCATCAAGCATGGCGGAAAGGCGGTAGCTGACTATGTGAGGTGGCGCGCGCGAGACTAGAGTTTGCAGTGCAATGACTATTATGGATGAACGGCACAATGATTTGTGTCGAAAGTTAGCATTAATTTCCGCACATGAAACACGGCGCTTTCTGGTTCAGGTCAGGCTTGACCCTTAAGAAACCGCGGCCTATACGGCCCTCAACATCCAGCCCATCGGGAATGGCCTTGTCGTCGCGCAACTTGGCTAACGTATTGATGGATATGGGTTTTCACATACGCGAAACGGCTGCACGGCAGGACCCGATTCTTCGGTCCATAGCTATGCGGCCTTTTCTTGTCTGTGGAATGGCACGTCGCGACTGACATTTCTAACTGAGGCAAAGCACCTTATGGCATCCCGTCCCGCTCCTGCGACTCTGTCGCGTCAAAAGCGTATTCGCAAAATCTTCGGTAACATTCATGAAGTTATCGACATGCCCAACCTTATTGAGGTTCAGCGCGAGAGCTATGAACAGTTCCTGCGTTCTGACCCTTCGATTGGCTATGTATCCGGCCTTGAAAAGACGCTGCGCAGCGTTTTTCCGGTTAAGGATTTTGCCGGCACTTCGGAACTCGACTTCGTGCATTACGAATTGGAAGATCCTAAATTTGACGTAGAAGAATGCCGTCAGCGCGGAATTACTTATGCGGCGCAGATGAAGGTGACGTTGCGCCTCATCGTGTTTGAGGTTGACCCTGACACTGAAGCCCGTTCGGTCCTCGATATTAAGGAGCAGGACGTTTACATGGGCGACATGCCGCTCATGACGCATAACGGCACTTTCTTCATCAACGGTACAGAGCGCGTTATTGTATCGCAGATGCATCGTTCGCCGGGCGTATTGTTCGACCATGACCGTGGTAAAACGCACAGCAGCGGCAAATATCTGTTTGCAGCGCGCGTCATTCCTTATCGTGGTTCGTGGCTCGACTTTGAATTTGATGCGAAGGACATCGTCAACGTTCGTATCGACCGTAAGCGCAAATTGCCTGTCACGACTTTGCTCTATGCGCTGGGTCTGAACGACGAAGAAATCTTGGGCCATTTCTATGACCGCGTGACATTTGAACGTGGCAAGGGTGGATGGAAGATCCCGTTCAACGCCGAACAATGGCGCGCATCAAAGCCGATGTTCGACATTGTGGATGCGAAGACCGGCGAAGTTGTATTCCCTGCAGGCACTAAGGTAACCCCGCGCGCGGCCAATAAGGCTGTGAAGGATGGCCTAACTAACCTGTTGATCCCGACCGAGGAAATCTTCGGGCGTTATTCTGCGTATGATTTGATCGACGAGAAGACGGGCCGGATTTATGTTGAAGCTGGTGATGAGATCACCGCCGAAAACCTCGAAGCTTTGGACAAGGCTGGTATCGACAGCCTTGAGCTGCTCGACATCGACCATGTCATCACCGGCGCATGGATGCGCAACACGTTGAAGGCAGACAAAGCCGAAAACCGCGACATGGCACTCGACGCCATTTATCGCGTCATGCGCCCTGGTGAGCCGCCAACGCGCGAAACCGCAGAAGCATTGTTTGCTGGCCTATTCTTCGACGCGGACCGTTATGACCTGAGCGCGGTTGGCCGCGTGAAGCTCAACATGCGTTTGAACCTCGACGCCGAAGACACGCTGACGACCTTGCGGACGGAAGATATCCTTGCTGTGGTCAAGGAGTTGGTGAACCTGAAGGACGGTAAGGGCGAAATCGACGATATCGATAACCTCGGCAACCGCCGTGTCCGTTCGGTCGGCGAATTGCTGGAAAACCAGTATCGCGTTGGCTTGCTCCGTATGGAACGCGCAGTGAAGGAGCGGATGAGTTCGGTTGACGTGTCAACCGTGATGCCAAACGACCTCATCAACGCGAAACCAGCAGTTGCTGCGGTGCGCGAATTCTTTGGTTCTTCGCAATTGTCGCAGTTTATGGATCAGACCAACCCACTCTCGGAAGTTACGCACAAGCGCCGCGTTTCGGCACTTGGACCAGGTGGTTTGACCCGTGAGCGTGCTGGCTTTGAAGTCCGCGACGTTCACCCAACCCATTATGGTCGTATCTGCCCGATTGAAACGCCGGAAGGCCCGAACATCGGTCTGATCAACTCGCTCGCGAGCTTTAGCCGCGTGAACAAATATGGCTTTATCGAAACGCCTTATCGCAAGGTTGTGAACAATAAGGTCACGGACGACGTGGTGTATCTCTCCGCTATGGAAGAGCAAAAGAACACCATCGCGCAGGCGAACGCCGAATTGAACGCCGATGGCAGCTTTGCCGAAGAACTGATTTCGGCGCGTGAAGCAGGCGAATTCCTGATGGCGCCGCGCGACCAGATTACGTTGATGGACGTTTCGCCAAAGCAGCTGGTTTCGGTTGCAGCATCGCTTATTCCTTTCTTGGAAAACGATGACGCGAACCGCGCATTGATGGGATCGAACATGCAACGTCAGGCTGTGCCTCTGTTGCGCGCAGAAGCGCCGTTTGTCGGCACGGGCATGGAAGAGACCGTTGCGCGCGATTCCGGCGCCGCTATCGCGGCCCGCCGCACAGGCATTGTCGACCAAGTCGATGCTACGCGTATCGTTGTGCGTGTTACAGGCGACGTTGAACCCGGCAAATCGGGCGTAGATATCTACACGTTGCAGAAATTCCAGCGTTCCAACCAAAACACCTGCATCAACCAGAAGCCTTTGGTGAAGGTTGGTGACGTGATTGAGGCTGGCGACATCATTGCCGACGGTCCTTCGACAGAGCTGGGCGAACTCGCATTGGGCAAGAACAGCCTCGTCGCGTTCATGCCTTGGAATGGGTATAACTACGAAGATTCGATCTTGATCTCCGAACGCATCGTGAAGGACGACGTGTTCACCTCGGTCCATATCGAAGAATTCGAAGTGATGGCCCGCGATACCAAGCTTGGACCAGAAGACATCACCCGCGATATTCCAAACGTGGGTGAAGAAGCACTTCGTAGCCTCGATGAAGCTGGCATCGTTTACATTGGCGCGGAAGTTCACCCTGGTGACATTCTTGTGGGTAAGATCACGCCAAAGGGCGAAAGCCCAATGACACCAGAAGAAAAGCTGCTCCGCGCTATCTTCGGTGAAAAGGCTAGTGATGTGCGCGACACCTCACTGCGCCTGTCACCAGGTGTTGCAGGTACCGTCGTTGAAGTCCGCGTCTTTAACCGTCACGGCATCGATAAAGACGAACGCGCCATGGCGATTGAACGTGAAGAAATCGAACGTCTTGCAAAGGACCGTGAGGACGAACGTTCGATTTTGAACCGTGCGACCTACAACCGCCTGAAAGACATGCTCATTGGCCAAACTGCAGCCGCAGCGCCAAAGGGTATCAAAAAGGGCGACAAGATTTCTGAGGATAATCTCAACGAAATCGAGCGTCACGAATGGTGGAAAATCGCCGTAGCCGATGACAAGGTCCAAGGCGATCTTGAAGCGGTCAAGGTGCAGTATGACGACGCCGTTAAGTTGATCGTCGAGAAGTTCGAAGATCGTCGTGAGAAGCTGGAGCGTGGCGATGAGCTGGCACCTGGCGTACTCAAGATGGTTAAGGTTTTCGTCGCCGTGAAGCGCAAGCTGCAACCCGGTGACAAAATGGCCGGACGCCACGGGAACAAGGGTGTTATCTCGCGGATCCTTCCGCAAGAAGACATGCCATTCCTCGCCGACGGTACACCCGTTGACATCGTGCTCAACCCATTGGGTGTGCCGTCACGTATGAACGTGGGTCAGATTTTCGAAACCCATCTTGGCTGGGCCGCGCGTGGACTAGGGATGCAAATTGGTGAGGCTCTTGAAGAGTGGCGCCATGCAAACCCGAACCCTGAAGCCGCAGCACCGCCAGCGGTCGTACGTGAGCGTCTGGCGAAAGCGTATGGCGAAGAATATGCGGATGAGATTAACAACCGCAGCGATGCCGACATTATTGAGCTTGCCGGCAATGTCATCACCGGTGTCCCAATGGGCACACCTGTGTTCGACGGCGCACGTGAAGCCGACGTGACCAACATGCTTCAGCTCGCTGGGCTTGATGGTTCGGGTCAGTCAGACCTGTTCGACGGCCGCACTGGCGATAAGTTCGACCGCAAGGTTACTGTCGGCATCATCTACATGTTGAAACTGCATCACCTTGTTGATGACAAGATCCACGCCCGTTCGATCGGACCGTACAGCCTTGTCACGCAGCAGCCATTGGGTGGTAAAGCGCAGTTCGGTGGTCAGCGTTTCGGAGAAATGGAATGCTGGGCGCTGCAAGCCTATGGCGCAGCGTACACCTTGCAGGAAATGCTCACGGTCAAATCAGATGACGTGATCGGTCGTACCAAAGTTTACGAAGCCATCGTCAAGGGTGACGACAGCTTTGACGCTGGTATCCCAGAAAGCTTCAACGTTCTGGTCAAGGAAATGCGTTCATTGGGTCTCAATGTAGACTTGAAAGCGCATGACTTGATCGAAGGTGACGAGGGCTTTGCCGAAGCAGCGGAATAAAGCAGAGATGGGCGGATTTCGGTCCGCCCCCTGCCCCCGCCTTTAGGTTTTCATGGGCACATGCCCAATGAGGAAAAGAAAATGAACGAACTGAGCAAATTCAACAATCCCATCGCCAAGGTCGAAACCTTTGACCAAATCCAGATTGGGATCGCGTCGCCGGAGAAAATCCGCAGCTGGTCTTTTGGTGAAATCAAAAAGCCGGAAACCATCAACTATCGTACGTTCAAGCCAGAGCGTGACGGCCTGTTCTGCGCCCGCATCTTTGGTCCGGTAAAGGACTATGAGTGCTTGTGCGGCAAATATAAGCGCATGAAGTATAAGGGCGTCGTCTGCGAAAAATGCGGCGTTGAAGTTACGGTCACTAAGGTGCGCCGTGAACGCATGGGCCATATCGAGCTGGCTGCGCCTGTTGCGCATATCTGGTTCCTGAAGTCACTGCCTTCGCGCATTGGCTTGTTGCTCGACATGCAGTTGAAGCAGCTTGAGCGCGTACTATATTTCGAAAACTACATCGTGACCGAGCCTGGCTTGACCGCGTTGGAAAAGTTCCAGTTGTTGAGCGAAGACGAATTGCTCGACGCGCAGGACGAATATGGCGAAGACGCTTTTACCGCCAGCATTGGTGCGGAAGCCGTCAAGACCATGTTGATGGACCTCGACCTTGAGCAAGAGCGCACCGACCTGCTCGACGAGTTGGCGGTTACCAAGTCCGAACTCAAGCCAAAGAAGATCATCAAGCGTTTGAAGGTCGTCGAAAGCTTCATCGATTCTGGTAACAAGCCAGAGTGGATGATCTTGGACGTTATTCCGGTCATTCCACCAGAATTGCGCCCGCTGGTGCCGCTGGATGGAGGTCGTTTTGCAACGTCCGATCTGAATGATCTCTATCGCCGCGTTATCAACCGTAACAACCGTTTGAAGCGCCTGATTGAGCTTCGCGCTCCAGACATCATCGTCCGCAACGAAAAGCGTATGTTGCAGGAAGCTGTCGATGCCTTGTTCGATAACGGCCGTCGCGGCCGCACGATTACGGGCGCCAACAAGCGTCCGCTGAAGTCGCTGTCCGACATGCTTAAGGGCAAGCAGGGCCGCTTCCGCCAGAACCTCTTGGGTAAGCGCGTCGATTATTCGGGTCGTTCGGTTATTGTGACCGGTCCAGAATTGAAATTGCATCAATGCGGCCTGCCAAAGAAGATGGCGCTCGAACTGTTCAAGCCGTTCATTTACTCGCGTCTGGATGCGAAGGGTCTCTCAATGACCCTGAAACAAGCCAAAAAGTGGGTCGAAAAGGAGCGTAAGGAAGTTTGGGACATTCTCGACGAAGTTATCCGCGAGCATCCCGTATTGCTGAACCGTGCGCCAACGCTTCACCGCTTGGGCATTCAGGCGTTTGAACCTGTCCTAATTGAAGGCAAGGCTATCCAGCTTCACCCATTGGTCTGCTCGGCATTTAACGCTGACTTTGACGGTGACCAGATGGCGGTCCACGTTCCATTGAGCCTTGAGGCGCAATTGGAAGCACGCGTTTTGATGATGTCGACAAACAACATCCTGTCGCCTGCAAATGGTAAGCCAATCATCGTTCCTTCGCAGGACATGGTCTTGGGTCTATATTATCTCTCTATGGATCGTCGCGGCGAGCCAGGCGAAGGCATGATGCTGTCCGACATGGCCGAAGTGCATCAGGCGCTTGAAGTTGGTGCGGTCACGCTCCACTCCAAGATCATCGCCCGCGTGCCACAGACTGGCGAAGATGGCGTGGAGTGCATGGTACGCTTCGAAACCACACCTGGCCGCATGTTGCTTGCAGAAACGCTGCCAAAGAGCCACCGCGTGCCTTTCGAGACCGTCAATCGCCTTCTCACCAAGAAGGAAATCGGCGACGTTATCGATCAGGTTTACCGCCATACCGGTCAGAAAGACACGGTTTTGTTCGCTGACGCCATCATGTCGCTTGGCTTCAAATATGCGTTCAAGGCCGGTATTTCGTTCGGTAAGGACGACATGATCATTCCGGAAGAAAAGACCGAAATGGTTGCCGAAACCAAGGCAATTGTTGCCGATTTCGAGCAGCAATATCAGGACGGTCTGATTACGCAGCAGGAAAAGTACAACAAGGTGATCGACGCCTGGTCGACATGCGGTGACAAGGTCGCCAACGCCATGATGGACAAGCTGAAGGCATCTCCAACCGACGAGCATGGTCGCGAATTGCCAGTCAACTCGGTTTACATGATGAGTCACTCCGGTGCGCGTGGTTCGCCAGCGCAGATGAAGCAGCTTGCCGGTATGCGTGGCCTGATGGCCAAGCCTTCGGGCGAAATCATCGAAACGCCGATCATTTCGAACTTTAAGGAAGGTCTGACCGTTCTCGAGTATTTCAACTCGACCCACGGTGCCCGTAAGGGTCTGGCCGATACGGCATTGAAGACAGCTAACTCAGGATATCTGACGCGCCGTCTGGTGGACGTATCGCAAGATTGCACCATCGTTGAAGTCGATTGCGGTACAGAGCGCGCTCTGGAAATGCGTTCGATCGTTCAGGGTGGTTCAACCATTGCTTCGCTGGGCGAACGTGTCCTTGGCCGTACGACTGCAGAAGACATTATCGGCCTTGATGGCAAGGTGTTGATCCCATCGGGAACCTTGCTCGACGAGCCAATGGTTGTCGCGATGGAAGAGACCGGCATTCAAGGGCTAAAGATCCGCTCACCATTGGTGTGCGAATCCAAGGTCGGCGTGTGCGCTACCTGCTATGGCCGTGACCTTGCACGCGGAACGCCCGTCAACATCGGTGAAGCTGTCGGCGTTATCGCTGCCCAGTCCATTGGTGAGCCTGGCACACAGTTGACCATGCGTACGTTCCACATTGGTGGTGCAGCGCAGTTGAACGAGCAGTCCAACCTTGATGCCACAGCATCGGGTAAGGTCATGTACCGCGACCTGCCAAGCATCGTCGATAAGCGTAAGAAGCGTTTGGCGATGGCCCGTAACGGTGAACTGATCATCGTCGACAAGGACGGTCGTGAAATGGAAATTCACCGTCTGCCTTATGGCGCGACGTTGATGTTCGCGGATGGTGCAGATGTGAATGTCGGCGATCGTCTGGCGGAATGGGATCCATTCACCATGCCGATCATCACTGAAAAATCAGGTGTTGTGAAATATCAGGACCTGATCGACGGCAAGACGCTGACTGAACAGACTGACGAAGCAACGGGCATTGCCCAGCGCGTCGTTATCGAAGATCGCGCCGGTAGCCGCACGAAGAAGGAAGATCTGCGTCCCCGCATTACCTTGTTGGATGGCGATAGCGGCGAAGCTGCGCGTTATCTGCTGGGCGTTGGTACGATGCTCTCGGTCGAAGATGGTGCCGAGGTTCAAGCGGGTGACGTGATTGCCCGTGTGACCCGCGAATCTGCCAAGACCCGTGACATCACCGGTGGTCTTCCGCGCGTTGCCGAATTGTTCGAAGCACGTATTCCCAAGGACAATGCGATCATCGCAAAAATCTCGGGCCGTGTTGAGTTTGTTCGTGATTACAAGGCGAAGCGCAAGATCGCGATCGTACCAGAAGAAGGCGATCGTATTGAGTATCTGATCCAGAAGTCCAAGGTGCTTGACGTTCAGGAAGGCGATTTCGTTCGTAAGGGCGATAATCTGATTGCTGGTTCACCAAACCCGCATGACATTCTTGAGGTCATGGGCATTGAGGCGCTGGCAGAATATCTGGTTGCTGAAATTCAGGAAGTCTATCGTCTGCAAGGCGTGAAGATCAACGATAAGCACATCGAAACGATCGTTCGTCAGATGTTGCAAAAGGTTGAAATCACTTTTGGTGGCGACACAACGCTGCTTCCCGGCGAACAGGTTGACCGCGAAGAAATGGAAGCGATCAATGCAAAGCTGTCCAAGGGCCAAGCGCCAGCGACGGGTAACCCTGTCTTGCTGGGTATCACCAAGGCTTCGTTGCAGACACGTTCGTTCATCTCGGCAGCATCCTTCCAAGAAACCACACGGGTCCTCACACAGGCTGCTGTGGAAGGTAAGAAGGACATTCTGACCGGCCTGAAGGAAAACGTCATCGTTGGTCGCCTCATCCCTGCGGGTACGGGTTCTGCCATGAACCGCATGCGGATTGCAGCGACGAGCCGCGACGTTGCCCTACGTGCTAGCTACAAGAAGCTGCAGGAAAGTCTGATTGCGCCAGAGACAGCAGCTGAAGAGCATGCTGCCGAACTGGCACAGGGTGTTGAAGCTGCGATTGGCGACGATGTGTTGGCTAAGGTCATTGCAGATGACCTGACCACCACCGACGCAGCTATCGACGATGTCGTTGACACGAGCGAAGAAGAATAAACTTCGCTTTCAAGATAAGCAAAAACCCGTCGGAAGCGATTCCGGCGGGTTTTTTGTTGGCGCGCTTTGCCCCAATCAAATGGGTATCGAGGCCTAGAATTTACCCGACAACGACAGTTGCAACAACGGGTCCAAACGGCGCTCACGGTTCACAATTTGCTCCAAAGTGCCCGATGCCCGTGTGCCGACATAGATGAAACGGTCACGTTGGAACCCTGCCATATCGGTTACTTGAAATCGGATCGTTCCCAATTTAAACTTGCTATACTCCATAAAAATCGTGGCGCGGGTACCCTCTTGCTGCCGGCGCTTTTCATTGAAAAAATAATCATAATTAGCGTCCTGAACGCGGAACGACGCGCCATAGACGATCCCTAAACCCCCGATATCATGACGGATATCCAAATCCTGATGCCATAAAGGCCGGCGCGATACGCGTCGGTCAAGGCCGGTTACAGGGTCTGTGACGCGGCTGCCATGATAATGGCCAACATAGCGGACCTCGATACCTGCAAAGCCAATAGGCTTAGTCAACCAATCCAACGGCAGCGTGACTTCTAACTCGCCATTCCACTTTGTACTTTTACCGATATTGCCAGTACCATCAAATTGGGCCGTAATATTGCCGCCTGCATCGCGAACGGTAATAGGAACCAAATCTTGGGTATCGCTGACAAGCTGATAGTCGCCGCTAAACTGGACGCTGCCACGGTCCAAAAATTTATGCCGGATAAGCGCTGACAACGTCGTGGTTTTTTCCGGCACGAGATCGGCATTACCGGCATCCACCTGATTGCCGACAGTAACGTCCACCGATGTCGCAAATTCATTAAAGTTCAATTGTGCCACCTGGCGCTCGGCCCGCAATTCCAATGTAGTTTGGGGACTAATCGTCCAAGTCGCGATTGCGCGGGGCTTTATAAAGTTAAAACTACGTTCCGCTGTGCTATCACCGGACAGGGTCAGTTTCGACAGCTCGACGATTGCGCCAGCTTCAATCTTCCATGCTGGGCCAAGTGCCCATACATCGCTGAAAAAAGGTTCAAAGCGCGTTTCTTGGACTAACACATTTGATGCTGGGAAGTTTGTGACAGCGCCAGCTACCGAGTTTGTGACAATGAAGCGTGCATCTAAGCGATTATAAGCCATCTCAGCGCCAAATTGGACCGCATGCCTACCCAATCCCCCCAAATCATTCTGTAAGCGTATAACGGCTTCTGTGGGCGTGTTTTGGCTGCGTGTTTCGAACAATGAGACTGGCTGAGAGATGCGAGCGGTTTCGATGCTACTGAAGCTGCTTTCATCGCCAGTGCGGTATAACGCTACAATTTTGGTATTGGTTTTCGGGAACGCAGAAAATTCGATATCTCCGCCCAACTCGTAACTCAAGTCGCCGATTGGGCCGTCGCGCCTCAACAATTCTTTGCCAGTACGCTCCCCCGCGGCATTCGAATAATCTGCATAGCGAATGTCAAACTTGTCATCCCAGCGGACTTGCCCATTGAGGTTGAGCTTTGCCCCTCTTATTCTTGTTTTAATAGCACCTCCGAGCGCAGCTTCGTCATTGCCGCCATTACCGCTGTAAAGGCGCCGCTCAACAAGCGCAGCAGAGCCTGTCTTAAAATCTTCTGGACCAAAACCCCGCAAACGCTCCGAATGAGACGAAAAATTTACCTCATAGCTAGTGTCGCCACGGCGCAAGGTTACCGATGTATTAAGTGACGGCTGAAAACCATAACGCGTTCCCGCCACGATGGTGGCCTCATATGTCCCATTAACCTTTGCGGTGGGCTTGCGGACGATATTAACCACTTGCCCCTTGCCTTGCGTTTCGGTGTCTGCGCCCGCTTGCTCCGAAAGCAATATGAACGCGACTTGGCTTGCAGCTATTCGGGAGAGGATCGTCGCAATGTCATCAGATTTGGTTGAGGGACGATCACCGTCAATCAGAACATTGCCTGCATTTTCACCAAAACCCCGACGACCTTCACGTTGATCGATGGAAAAACCGGGAATACGTCGGACCATATCGAGCGCAGTCACAGGCGCATAAGTTGCAAAAAACTCAGGGTCGAATTTACGGTTACCCGTTGGATTCACCGACAAGTCAGGGTTTGGGTTATCGACATTCGCATGAGCAACGCCAGGCACAGACAGAAGAGCAGCTGCTGTGGCCAGCAACGCCCGCCGAATTTTCAAACCAAACATGGAAAACCTCCTGTAAAACTCACAATATGGCCGTCCATTGTGGTGCCAACACGGGCTAGCAGTGCGTGATAGTTATATGCCAGTTGCCTTCGACCAACCGTCTATGGAGTCGACAAGCGGCAAAACGAATTAGGTTTCAGCAGTTTGTCGATGCTGCTAATGTGTCAGCGCAAAGGCGACATTATTAGCCACCGTGCCGCTCGTCATCGATTTCATCGCGAATGTTTTTGGCTTTTTTGCAGGCATCTCTGTCGCCATCAGCGCAGCGTTCTTGAACTTTTTTCAGCTGCCGAGACAGCTTACCTATCTTCTCTTCATGCTTGCGCATTTCGCGCCCGCGTTTCTCATCGGATTCAGACTGGCTGGTCGTCAAAACGTCGGCGGTCTTGGACACAATCTTCACAGGCGCTCCAACAACGTCCGTACCAACGCCTGTGACCACGGACGCGACGCACCCTTGCAACAAAATCATGGGCGCAATCGCCAACACCAAGCGCACATTCCGTCCCAAAATACATCCTTCCAACAGCAAATTACTTCAGTAAATTTAATGCAATAGCGCGCACTTGTTCTGCCATATCCGGCCGCTGTAAAGCGAGCGCTAAATTTGCTTCAATATACCCCACTTTTGATCCGCAGTCATAGCGTTTGCCGTTGAATGTTACGGCGTTAAAGGGTTGTCGGCCGATCATCTGTGCCATGGCGTCGGTAAGCTGGATTTCACCGCCCGCGCCCTTTTCCTGACCTTCAAGTATGCGCATGACCTCCGGCTGAAGAATATAGCGCCCGGATACGATTAAGTTCGACGGCGCATCTTCAACTTTTGGCTTTTCAACTAAGCCCAACACTTCGGTCACCGCACCATGCGCCGCGCCTGGTGCAATCACGCCATAGCTGGACACATGATTACGCGGCACCTCAAGCACGCTGATGACGTTTCCGCCAATCTGGTGATACGCATCAACCATCTGCTTCATACAACCCGGCGATCCGTGCATAAACTCGTCGGGTAAGAAGATCGCAAAGGGTTCATCGCCGATAATATCGCGCGCGCACCAGATGGCGTGGCCGAGCCCCAAGGGTTCTTGCTGCCGAACATATACACAATTACCGGGATTAAGTCGCGTATTCGCCAAAACCGACACGTCTTTGCCGCGCGAGGTCATGGTATGCTCAAGCTCAAACGCGATGTCGAAATGATCCTCAATGACACTTTTGCCACGGCCAGTGACAAAAATCATCTGCTCGATACCTGCCTCGCGGGCTTCATTTACCGCATATTGAATGAGCGGGCTGTCGACAATCGGCAGCATTTCCTTTGGGATAGCTTTGGTAGCGGGCAGGAAACGGGTTCCCAATCCTGCAACAGGAAAGACGGCTTTACGAACAGGCTTATGTGTCATCATGTCTGCTTAACGTCCGAGGTAATAATGTCTATGCAGAGTTAGCAAGACGCGCGGCAAATCCTTTTTTCAGTTTCGCCAATTTTGGCGGAATGACCGCAAGGCAATAAGGGTTACGCTGTCCTTCACCTTCCCAATATTCTTGATGATAATCCTCTGCTGGATACCAAGTAGCGGGCCCCTCAATTGTCGTTACAATAGGTGCGGGCCAATCACCGGCAGCCTTTTTTATACCCGCTTCGGCCTGTGCGCTTTGTTCATCGGACAGCGGAAAAATGGCCGAACGATATTGCGTGCCAATGTCATTACCCTGCCGATTGAGTTGCGTCGGATCATGGGTCGCAAAGAATATTTCGAGTAAATCGGCATAGCTAATGACATCTGGATCAAAGGCGATGCGGATTGCCTCAGCATGGCCAGTATTTCCGCTGCACACGTCCTTATAAGTCGGATCAACGGTATGCCCGCCAATATAGCCGCTCACAACGCCGCTCACGCCATTTAATTGGCCAAAGACGGCTTCGGTACACCAGAAACAACCTCCGGCAAAAATGGCTTCTTCTTGCGGCATAAACAATCCTTAAACTTGGGCGGCATCTGCGGCTTTAGCCGCGTCCCCGCGCACCACCAGCAGATACATTGCAGGGGTGACAATACGTGATAGGAAAGTGGACGAAATCAAGCCCCCAATCAAGACGATTGCCAATGGCCCATAAAGGCTACCGCCGAATAAGGCGAGTGGCATAAGACCGCCAATGGCGGTCACCGACGTCAGCAAAACGGGTAGGAAGCGTACTTCGCCAGCTTTCTCAATCGCTTCACGCAAGCCAAGGCCGCGTTGTCGCAACTGCGTGGTGAAGTCGACCAGCAATATAGAGTTTTTAATCTCGATCCCAACCAGCGCAATAAATCCAATGATCGCAAGGAAGGACAGATTATTGCCCGTGACCAGCAATGCGATCAGGCCGCCAAAGGTGCCCAATGGAATAACCCCAGCGACGACCAAAGCTTCCTTAAACCGTCCAAATTCCGCCACCAAAATGGCGAATATGCTAAACAGCGCGACCACCACTACTGGGCCAAAGCCGGCAAAGGTGTCATTGATTTTCTCGGCCTCACCGCCGACCGCGATGGAATAGCCTGGCTTGAGCGGTATCTGTTCCATACGCTTTTTCGCATCCACATTCACCTTGGACACAACAGCATCATTGGTGATCTGGGCTGTGACGCCAACATAGCGCTGTAGATTATATCGATAAATGGCGGCAGGCGTGGATTCCAACGTCGGGTTTGAAATCTCCGCCAATTGCACTGCCTGCCCGCTGCGGTTCGACACATAGATTGATTCCAGGGCCGAAACAGGCTGCGTCTCTGCAAGCGGCAACCGTACGACAACCGGATAGCTGTCTCCTTCCGTGTCGCGATAAGTACCGGCGCGCTCGCCGCTGAGCGCAAGCCTTATCGCGCGCCGCGCGGCACCCGCAGGCACATCCAGCAACGCCGCTTTGGCATCATCAACGCGTACGTCCAAATCGACCTTATCGAACGCAACGGGGTTATTAATGTCTCTCGTGC
>Ga0164292_10001544_pt1 | contig 18698 bp, 19 predicted proteins | sample GEODES117metaG_FD_111486 | JGI IMG/M metagenome (GOLD analysis project Ga0164292, IMG submission 111486) | Eutrophic lake water microbial communities from Lake Mendota, Wisconsin, USA - GEODES117 metaG | ecosystem: Environmental > Aquatic > Freshwater > Lake | place: USA: Lake Mendota...
AATATTTGTGGTGAAAATCGCCACCTTCGCCAAGCCCGAAACCGTTATATGCCATATTTCGACCACCACCAATCGACAGAAATCAAATAAATAGTTTCATTTTAACGAAACTTTTAATATCTTTGACATAATGAATAATTATAATGAGTGGACAAACATTTTGAAATCCTATTTTTAGACGAAGCATTTGAATTTTTGAGCAGTTTGGAACGCAAGCATTACGAAAAGATACTTTACAATATTCGTAAATCTCAGGTTGAACTTGACCCTGAACTTTTCAAAAAACTCTCGGTCGACATTTGGGAATTTAGGACATTATACCAAGGACTTCATTATCGGCTACTTGCTTTTTGGGACAAGACTTCGGCAACGGATACTTTGGTTGTTTCGACACACGGATTTATCAAAAAAAGAAGCAAAGTTCCAGACAATGAAATTCAAAAAGCAGTTAACATTAGGACAAAATATTTAGCAGCCAAACAAGTAAAAAACAAGAAAAAATGAAAGCACATACTTTAGACCAAGTGCAAGACAAACTAATTGGTAAAATAGGGACACCTGATAGAGACATATTTGAATATGAACTTCAAATGGACTTAATTGGTAAAGCCATCAAGCAAACTCGAAAAGAACGACACTTGACACAAGAAGAACTAGGAAAACTAATTGGTGTTCAAAAAGCACAAATTTCACGACTAGAAAACAATGCAAGCAACGTAACAATGGACACGTTATTAAGAGTTTTTACTGCACTAAAAGCAAAAATCAAACTACAAGTAGAGCTGCCAAACTTGAACATTAGCATTGGAAAATAATACGGCATATAACAGCACCTACCCAAAAGTGGCGGTTCAGTGGTTAAATCAAGCATTGTGCTTCTATCAAAGTTTGTGCTTAACTGAAAGTGAAGTGCTCCGAAATCGACACCTTCGGGTAGCTGCAAACCGTTAGATTTAGCGCTTCCCATGTGACCAAGGGCTGCATTTTGGTTTTTGGGAATACCCGTTTGCATTTTTCAATTTCCTTGATGAAATCTGTCCTCGGCTATCCCTTTGCTGCAAAGGCCTGCAGAAATTATCCGTTTTTAAACGTTTGTTAAACGTTTACCGAACGGATAACTCAGCCCCCCGCCTTTACCTTGCGGGAAAAACATGAAAAAACCGGCTCTGCTTTTTCTGCTCTATGCCTGCCTGTCTGTGGCCCACAGCCAACAGGCTCCTGCTTTGTTTGCTTCCATTGAACCGCAATTTCCAAACCTGCCTAAGGGACTGTGTGCTGCCGTTTCTTATCAGCAATCGCGCTGGCAGCCCCTGCACGATTCCTTTTCGTGTTCCGGGCGACCCCTTCCACACGGCATTTTAGGCTGGATTCTGGAACCCGGTACCGTGTACCGAAATCACCTACAACGGGTAGCCGATCTTTCCGGCATGGGCCTTTCTGCCATTCTTGAATCGCCCCAAAGCGAGGTTTTTGCCTGGCATAAGGCACTGGATTCCCTGCGCGCATTAAACCCGCCCGCCCAAGCCGAAGATTGGCTGTGGCTGGCCTTTGAATTGGCTGAAATCCCACTTCCAAATGGCAGTTCGACCGATTGGGCTGGGTACTATTGGCTGGAAGAACTGGCCTCGATTTGGTCGCATTTAGGCGGCCCCTCGGCTTCCGTTCAACGCTTTCGGCCTGCAGATCCTTTCACTCCCCTTGAACGCAATGGATTGGATGGCATAGCCACCTACAATCCAAGCCCGGCCTGCAATTTCAGCAGCCGAAACGGAGCTTCCGCTACGGCAGTCGCCATTCATACGACCCAAGGTTCTTTTGCCGGAGCCTTAGCTTGGTTTATGTCCTGCCAATCTCAGGTGTCCTGCCATTACCTGATTCGGTCTTCCGATGGAATGTTGCTGCAATTGGTGAACGAAGACCTCAAGGCCTGGCATGTTGGCACCGAGAATGCCTATTCCATTGGCATCGAACACGAAGGGTTTGTTTCAAATCCAGCATGGTACACCGACACCATGTACCGGGTTTCGGCCCGTTTGGTGCAACGCATTGCCGGGCGGCATTCCTTAAATGTAGGCCGAACCGCCTGGTGGCCTTGGGCCGCCACCACCAATTATGCCCAGGCCCAGCGTCCTGGTTCCTGCACCCGAATCAAAGGGCATCAGCATTTCCCAAATCAAACGCATACCGACCCCGGTCAGCACTGGAATTGGTCTAGGTATGCCGATTTGCTTCAGCCCGGATTGGCCATGGAAACCGTACTGGGGCCCTCAGGCAGCCTTGTGTTTCCACAGCAACCTCCATACGCCAACGACAGCTTAAAACAATGGCGCATTCGCGTGCCGTCGGGCCGGGTAAAACTGCAGTTTGCTGCGCAAGACTTAGAATCGACCTGGGATTATTTGAGGGTGTACGACGGGCCGGGAACGGATTTCCCATACCTTGCTCAGCTAACCGGAAACCAAGTGGCTGCCCCCCTGCTAAGCAGCGGCAACGAAGTGGTTCTGCGGTTTCAAAGCGATTGCGCAATTTCAGGACAGGGCTTCTCATTGAGTTGGGAAGGCGTTTCTGGTGCCGGAGAAGACAGCATACCTCCCAGCACCCAAATTGATAGCCTGGGCAGCCCTTGGATAAGCCAGGATTTTCTTCAAGGCTTTACCGATGTTGATTCTGGCGGAAGTGGTTTGCACAGCACCTACTGGAACGCCCTGCATCACGACGGGCAGGGTTTCTATGGACGAAGCCCTTTGGGCATGTTTGCCGATTTCTTTGATCCGAATTTAACAGGATTGCACCCGCAATGGACGGTGGTTTCAGGGCAATGGCAGCAAGGAACCGGGCAATTGTATCCTTTAAATCCCAACCAGATCAGCGGCGTGTCGGCCGCCGTGCCCCAAGGCAGCAGCGGCGAACGGTATTGGGCCTTCGACTTTGTGGTGTACCCCAATGGGCCGCACCCATTTGCCTCGCTCTTTTTGGCGGCAGACCAAGCGGCAGGGCCCGGCAGAAACAACAGCTTGGAATGGAGAATAGAAATGAACGGAAACCTTCCGGTGTATGTTTGGAATCAAGGTCAGCCGCAGTTGTTGGCAGGAATTTCGGCCGCGGTGCAGCCGGGGCAACTGCAGCGGGTCTTGGTATGCCGGCGGGGCAGCACGTACCGGTTTTATTTGAATCAGCAGTACTTAGGGGAATTGCTGGCTCCCCAATGGAATCAAAATTCGGCCCAGTTCATATCGATGGAAACGAAAGACGCCATTGTGGCGTTCGATGCGGTTCACAGTGGGCCGGGCCGCCCCCACAATACCGCTGCCTGGGTAACTACCGGCTTGTTTCCTATTGGGCATTTACCCAACCCAAACCCCAATCCCACGCAAGCGGGGGGGCGCATATTGTCTTTGGCCAACGACGGAGCCGGCAATGTTTCGTTCTGGCAGGTGCAAGACCTAAACGTGGATTTTACTCCGCCCTATGCTTCGAGCTGGATTAACGATGGCTTGGCTGCCGACAAAGACACTTTGCTGGGTATGGGCTGGTCGATGAATTGGGCGGGTTCGGCCGATCCCCATTCTGGGTTGTCCACCTACGAAACCTGTTTGGGATCTGTTTGGGGCCAATGCGACATCCTTCCTTGGCAAGCCGTAGGCCTTAGTCCTTTTTGGACAAGTGTGCCCGGAGGATTAAACCTGGGTCAAACCTATTATTCGGGCGTGCGCGCAACGAACGGAGCGGGCATGTTGGGGGCCCCGGTTTTTTCGGATGGGGCTCTTTGGCTGGGCTCGGTGGGCCAAGTTGCTTCCTTCAGCGGGGATTGGGGCTGCCTGGGTCCAAACCCATTTTTGTCTGAGTTAAACCTGCGCTTTGGCGGATTAACCGAATCCTTGCCGGTGTTGCTGTTGGATGCCTGCGGAAAAACAGTGTGGCAGGGAAGGCTGCCGCAAAGTGGAGAACTTCGGATTGAGGGTCTGTCTGGCTTGGCAGAGGGCATATACCTGCTAAGCCTTCCGGGGCTAAAGGGCATAAAAGTGGTGAAAATAGGCCTTTAAATTTTCTACCTTTGGCAAAAAACGAGCATGTTACCAACGCCAATTAAGGAAATTTTGACCTGGGAACCCGGCGGCCAACCTTGCGAGGTGGGAGGCTGGGTTCGCACCTTTCGAAGCAATCGATTTATTCATTTGAACGACGGTTCAAATTTGGCGGGAATCCAAGTGGTGGTCGATTTTGAATCCTTTCCGGCCGAATTGCTGCAATCCATAAATCCGGGAGCTTGCTTGCGGGTGCGTGGCCGGCTTGAAGCCTCGACCGGAAAAGGGCAGGCGCTTGAAATTCATGCCGAGGCCATTGAGTTGATGGGAAAAGCCGAATCGGACATTCAGGCTGCGGATTTTTATCCCCTGCAGCCGAAGGCACATTCCTTGGAGTTTTTAAGGGAAATTGCCCATTTGCGGTTTAGAACCCAAACTTTTGGGGCGGTATTTCGCATTCGGCATGCCATGACCTTTGCCATGCATCGCTTTTTTCATGAACGCGGGTTTTACAACATTCACAGCCCTATTTTAACCGCCTCGGATGCCGAGGGTGCCGGAGAAATGTTTCGGGTAACCACCCTTTCTGCTGAACAACCCCCGAAAACTGAAGAGGGGGCCATCGATTTTTCAAAAGACTTTTTTGGAAAACCAGCCCATTTAACCGTTTCGGGGCAATTGCAAGCCGAATTGGCGGCCTTGGCCTTGAGCAAGGTATACACCTTTGGCCCTACCTTTCGTGCCGAAAACTCCAACACCACCCGGCACTTGGCCGAATTTTGGATGATCGAACCCGAGGTGGCTTTTGCCGATTTAAACGACAACATGGATTTGGCCGAGGCCAACCTAAAGTACCTAATGCAGTATGCCTTAGACCACTGCGCCGAAGACCTAGCCTTTTTGAACGAACGGTGGAAGAAAGAAGAAGAAAGCAAGAAAAAAGAAGAACGGTCGGAGCTGGACTTGTTGGAACGGATTCAATTTGTATTAAAGGAGCCTTTTGCAAGAGTTACCTACGAAGAAGCCATACGGATATTGGAGGAATCGCCCTACCAGAAGAAAAAGAAATTCCAATACCCTGTGCAGGGCTGGGGCACCGATTTGCAATCGGAGCATGAACGGTATTTGGTAGAAAAGGTGTACAAACGTCCGGTCATTCTAACCGATTACCCCAAGGAAATTAAAGCCTTTTACATGCGGTTGAACGAAGATGGCCGTTCGGTTCGGGCCATGGATATATTGTTTCCTGGCATTGGCGAAATGGTGGGCGGAAGCCAACGCGAAGAACGGCTGGAATACCTGCAAAAGCGCATGGCCGAAATGCACATACCCGAAGAAGAGTTGCATTGGTACTTGGATACCCGCAGGTTTGGAACGGTTCCCCATTCGGGCTACGGATTGGGCTTTGAACGGCTGTTGCTCTTTGTAACAGGCATGGGCAACATCCGCGATGTGATTCCCTTTCCGCGGTTTCCAAAAGGGATTGCCTTTTAAAAAAGCGGGGCCTTGCATACAGGCCAGGGGTCTGCATGGGGGATTTTTACCCGATGTGCTGTACTCTAAAACCCATAGGCTTTCAACACGAGGCACTTGCGGCAGGGATTGAAGGGGGTTGCCCGCAAGGGTGTTGGGGCCTGGCCCGCGTGGCGCGGAGGCGACTTTAGGAGCCACCGCACGCCCGCTGCGGCAGCCCCCAACAACCGCGGACTACCCCTGAAAGCTCGGCTGCCGCCCAACAAATCCCTCCATTTAATTACAGCTTCCAATCGCCCGGAAACAAGGGGCGAATGAATAAGGCCAGGCCCGCGAGGCCCGCAATGCAAGCGGTACGCAGCATTCCATCCAGATACATGTTCGGTAGGATGGGTAGGGCTTCGCCCAGCAAAAACAGCAGAGCTGGAATGCCAACAACGGCAAGGGTTTTGAAGTTCCAGGGCCACATGTTAAAGCGCAAACCAATGAAAACCAGCTTGCTAAGGTTGTATGCCGCCACGCTGCAAAAGGTGGCAATGGCTGCACCCTGCAAGCCCCACATCGGGATAAGCCAAATGTTGAGTGCCGAGGCCATGCCAATAAGTCCCAGCAACAGAACCATGTTGAAGCGGTAGTACTTGGAATTGGCAATGATGGCGGTGTTGATGCCGGTTGCTGCGTCAAGCAAGTTGCTGAGGCCCAGCCAAATTAAAATGGGCAAGCCAATGCGGTACTCGGAGGGAAGAAAAGCCAGAATGTTGCTGCGGTTGCTGAGTAAAATGGCCAGCAGCACGCCCGCGCCGTACAGCAGGTATTTGCTGCTGCTTAGGTACACTGTTTTTATTTTTTGCATTTGGTTTTCGGCCAAGGCCTTAGAAATCAGCGGCGATGCGATGCGTTCTATGCCCCGGTAGGGAATTAAAACCAAGGTGGCAAAGTACCCAAAAACAGCATAAATGCCGGTGGAAGCGGTGCCCAAAAAGCGCTCAATAAAAATGGCATCCAGGCTGATGATAAACGAAACGGAAAGTCCAGATAAAATGGCATAGGCCGAAACAGAATGAATTTTGCGCCGGAAATCGGGGTGGGGACGCAAGCTGCCCGAACCGCCCCAATTCCATTTTTGTTTTTGCTGAAGAAAGAACATCAAGGCCAAGGCAGGAAAGGCCAAAGCCAAGGTGTAGAGGTTTAGAAAGTTGGAAAAGGGCAATCCAAATCCGGCCAAGGCCAAAAGGGCAAGAAGGATAAAAATACGCTGCCCTACTTCTTTGCTCAGGGTGCCGGGGGTGGAGTACAATTCCGTTCGGGTAAAGGCATCGAGGTTGAAAAACAGCAGGGTTGCGACGGTGGCCAGGGGCAACAAATGAAGGTAATTCCAAAAGACGCTTTGGGCGTTAAGCAAGTAGCTAAAAACGAGCTTTCCGACCAAAAAATACAGCAGCAAAAACAAGGCGGTTCCAAGGCCGGTGTAAAACAAGGTGGTTTTTATGTCGTTGATGTTCCGCTCGTGAAAATCAGACTTAAACTTAATGAGGGCCGAGGGAAATCCCAGGGTGAACAGCTGAGCCAGAATGGCGGAGTAGGCCACCAGCAATTTTACAACTCCGTTTTCTTCGGGGCTTAAAAAACGGGGTTGAAGCAGGGCACTGCTCACAAATCCCAGCCCAACGCCTATAAATAGGTAAATGGTGTTTTTGCTGCCCTGCCGAATTAAAATTCCCATGCTTAGGGTTGAAGGTGTTCAAGGCTCAGGGGCGTTCCTCCTTCTACATCGTTGGCGAACCTTCGGCCCAGAATTTCCGGGAAAAAACGGGGGTGCAGGCCTTGGGCAGGCCGAATGCTGCGCACATTTTCGGGGCTCAACACCTCGCCTTTCTTTACGTCTTTGGCAACGAAGAGCGAACGGGCAAAGGGGCTGTTTTTGCCCTGAACGGGAAACGATGGCTCGCTTTTGCCCATCATGGCTTCGGTTTGACGGACCTGAGACACCAGGGTGGCGAATTCGTTGGGTTCTAGGCTAAAATGCGCGTCGGGGCCTCCGATGCTGCGGTCTAAAATCACATGTTTTTCAATCATGACGGCACCCATAGCCGTGGCAACTACGGGAGCCAGCACGCCTTCGGAATGGTCTGACAAGCCCACTGGAACTCCAAAGCGTTGCTGCAAATCTTGCATTTGAAGCAGCATCATGCTGGAATCGGCCGCGGGGTAGGCCGAAGTGCATTTTAGCAGCACAATTTGCTTGTTTCCTACCCGGTGGCAAGCGTCAATGGCCCATTCAATGTCTTGCAGGCCGGCAATGCCGGTCGAGATAATCATAGGCTTGCCAAACGAAGCCACGTATTCGATGAGGGGAATGTCGGTAATTTCAAACGAAGCGATTTTAAATGCGGGTACATTTAACGTGTTTAATAGGTCGGCCGCACTGGGGTCGAACGGACTGCTAAAGCAATCCATACCTAGGGCCTTGCATTCGTGCATCAATTCGGCATGCCAATCCCAGGGCATTTCGGCTTCGCGGTACAGGTCGTGCAGGTAGGCTCCGTCCCAAGCGGTGCCGCTGCCAATTAAAAAAGGGGGAGTTTTGTAGGGCAGGGTTAGGGTATCGGCGGTATAGGTTTGAAGTTTAATGGCATCGGCTCCGGCCTTGGCCATAGCCCGAATGGTATCCAGTGCGATGCCAATGTCTTGCCGGTGGTTTGCCGACAATTCAGCAATCAGGTAAACGGGCTGTTCAGGCCCCAACATGCGTTCTCCAATGGAAATCATAAGCCGGTCTTTTTTTGTTCCACGTTCTGATTTAACTCAAACAAGGCTTGCTGACCTTCAAATTTAGGCCACATTTCCTCGTAATTTAAACAGGCATGCAAATGCAATTCCTGCATAGAGCGTTCAATAACCAACAGGTCTTCAGGGGTATCTAAGGTCAACCGAATGTGGTTGTAGTTTTTGGAGTGAAGCACTTGGGCTTGGTGGGTTGCCTGGTGTTCGCCCAGGTACATGTAAGGAGTAACGTGTTCGCGTTCGGCCGGGTGTAGGGCATTTTTTTCGGCTTCAAACAGCAATTCGGCCGAAAATATTTCCATGTCTAAGCCACGGGGGAAGGTTCGTTCCAGGCTATTTGAAACATAGGTTCGGCCTTGGGGCAGCGCCGAATAGGTTTTCAGGCCTTGCTGCAGCACATCGGCGCAAATTAAGGGGCAATCGGCGGTAATTCGAATGAGGTGTTGCAATCCAAAGGCATGGGCGGCGCCGGCAAACCGGGCCAACACATCGGTTTCGCTGCCTCGGAACACCTTCCAGCCTAAGGTTTTACCTCGTTCTTCCAGCAGGTCGTCTTGGGCTAAGTTCGAGGTGGCTAAAACCAGGGGGATATTCAGGGAATTTAACCGGTGGTCGATCCACTGCAGCGCTGTTTTCCCAAAAATGGGCATGTCCACTTTTCCTGGGAGCCGGGTTGAGCCCATGCGAGCTTGAACCAGAATTCCGGTGTGCGCCTGTATGGCTTGCATGGTGGGGCTTAGGAGTTTGTGGGGATTTGGTCAAAAAAAGCCCGAATTGCATCGACTACGTAGCTGAGTTGTTCTTGGCTTAGAGAGGGGTACATGGGGATGCTCAGGCATTCGGAATAAAAGCGTTCGGCTTGAGGGCAAAGGCCAGGGCCATATCCGAATGTAGTTCGGTAATGCGGCATCAGGTGCAGCGGAAAATAGTGAACTTGAGCAAAAATATGGTGTTCACGCAGGTAATCGTACAAGGCTTTGCGCTTTTGGGTACGCACCACATACAAATGCCAGGCATGGTCTTCGGTTTCAGAGGGGGAGTCGGCATGCGGCAATTGCAAATCGCCTACGCCCGAAAGGGCAGCGTGGTAAAAGCGGGCTATTTCTTTGCGGCGGATTAAGTTTTCTTCGACTCGGTTCAGTTGACTTAAACCCAAGGCTGCCTGCATATCGGTAAGCCGATAATTGTAGCCCAGCTCTTGCATTTCCATGTACCACAGGGGGTATGGGTCTGAGTCAGACAAGCTGGAATCGGCCAAAGAGGCAGGGTTTGTAAACCGATGTTGGTCGCGGGTTATGCCGTGGGTTCTTAAAACAAGCAGGCGCTGATGCACTTCAGGATTCGAGGTGGTAATCATGCCGCCTTCGCCGCAGGCGATGTGTTTTACGGGGTGAAAAGAAAAGATAGCGGCATCGGCCAGGCTGCCGTCGCCGCAGCGAAACTTGGAATCTCCGCTGCGCTGTGCGCCCGGGGCATGGCATGCGTCTTCCAACATCCAGGCACCATAGGCGTTTGCGATTTTTTTTAGAGCGGGTAAATCGGCAGGTCTGCCGGCAAAATCGACCGGAATAATGCCTTTTATTTTTGAGCCGTATTGGTCAAACAGGGCTTGAACGGCATCGGGGCGAATGCTGCCGTAGGCATCGGTTTCGGCAAACAAAACATGAGCTCCGGCATACAAGGCGCAATTTCCACTGGCGGCAAAGGTAAGGGGCGAAGTAACCACATAATCGCCGGGGTTTAAGCCCAAAGCCAACACAGACAGGTGCAAAGCCGCGGTGCCATTGGCCACCGCGACGGCGTAGGGGGCGCCAATGTAGTGGGCAAAGGCCGTTTCAAACTCGGCAATTTTAGGCCCCTGAGTAAGGTAATCGGATTGAAGTGAAGCAAGAACGGCCTGAAGGTCATCGGGACGAATGTCTTGCCGGCCATAGGGTATGGGATTCATACTCACAGGGGTTTGAATTCGGGGTCAAGGTGTTCGCAAATCAAGTTGCGTATGTCTTCAACGCTCAACCACTGGGTATTGTTTCCGCTGCTGTATCGGAAACCTTGTTCTACTTTTTGGGCCTTAAAGTGCTGGACAAAATCGTTCAGGTTGAAGTTGGGCACCTGGGGCAAAATGGCGTAATAGGGGCCCATGTCGTAGGTGGTAAAGGAATCGGCCTCGGTAATCATTTCTTCGTGGATTTTTTCGCCGGGCCGTATGCCCACCAATTCGGGTTCGATAGAGGGGGCAATGGCTTTGGCCACATCGAGTATTTTGTACGATGGAATTTTGGGGACGTACAGTTCCCCGCCCCATTGCTGTTCCAATGCAAACAAAACCATATCGACGCCTTCGTCCAACGATATATTAAACCGGGTCATGCTGGCATCGGTAACGGGCATTTTCCCTTTGTGTCGGATGTGCATAAAAAACGGAATAACGGAACCGCGCGAGCCCATTACATTGCCATATCGAACCGCCGAAAAGCGGATTGGGCGTTTTCCGCGGATGTTGTTGGCCGCAATAAACAGTTTGTCGGAGCACAGCTTGGTGGCTCCATACAGGTTGATGGGCGCAGCGGCTTTGTCGGTCGACAAGGCAACCACCCGGCTAATTTGAGAATCAAAGGCGGCGGCAATAACGTTTTCGGCGCCCATGATGTTGGTTTTTATGAACTCGGACGGGTTGTATTCTGCCGCGGGCACTTGCTTTAAGGCGGCGGCATGCACCACCATGTCTATGCCTTCAAAAGCCCGGCATAGGCGCTCTTTGTCCCGGACATCGCCCAAGAAAAACCGGAGTTTTTTCAATTCGGCAGCACTAAATTCCTGCTGCATTTCAAACTGCTTAAGCTCATCGCGGCTAAAGACCACAATGCGGCGCACCTCCGGATATCGGGTTAGCAGGGTATGAATAAAGCGCTTGCCAAAGGAGCCCGTTCCACCGGTTACTAAAATGGCTTTATCGTCGAAAATGCTCATGGGAAAATGCGTGTTTTTTAAAGGCGTCAATGTACGAGTTTGGCGTGAGATTTAGGATTTCTAGGCCTTGTTTGTCGGCCAAATCGGCCAAAACCCAATAGGATTGAAAGCTGTACAAGAATTTTTGAAGGACTTCGTGCAGGCGGCGCGGCCGAAAGCTGGTGTGGTTCATGTGTGCCACTTGCTTGTCGGCATCGTAAAAATGCTGGTGGTCAAGCATCACCCGGTTTTGGTTGTCAACATGCAGGGTTTGTAGCCAGGAATGTTCGGCGCCCACCAATCGAATCTGCGGAATGCCCAACCGAATGGCCACGGCCAGGGCTGGAATCAACACATTGTGCGGACGCGGAAGCCCCCAGCCATTCAAAACGGCAAACCGGCAAAAGGCAGCCGGGCCTTCTAAGGGCGTGGCGTTGTAGCCGCAGGCCTTCAAGTTGAGATTTGCCCCCAACAACGCTTTAAACGACGGGGCCTGTAGGGTAGGGTAGGGAACAAACAGCAGCATAGGCCAACCGGTTTGTTCTTGCAAGGTTTGGTACAATCTGCGTTTGTTGGCCAAGATGTCGGCAGGAATAGAACGCTCGTCCATAAAGGTGAGCTCGGGGGCACCAATAACGTAGGCCGAGGGTTTTAGGCGTTGAAAATCGGGCGAGAGGCAAAAGTAATTCACTGCACAGAACACCTTGTTTTCAGGTTCTTCAGGAAACTCAGAAAGCATGGACCGCAAGGAGGGCCCGTTGCCCAAAATCCACCATTCTACGGCGGGTTTCACCGAAGGCCGAAAGGCCCGAAATTTTTTAGAAAGCCAGAGGTATTTAATCAGGCTTAAGAAGAACTGCAGCAATGGCATGGGCAAATATACGGATTGTCTGGCTGCTTGGCCTAAGCCCTGCAATCGGTTGGCAGCTCAGCAAAAATCCTCAAATCTACAGTTGCTCTTTTTAATCTGCCTCTGCCGAGCGAAACGAATAAAAAACGCCCACAATAAAGGACTGGGGGTTGGGACCCGAACGAAACCGTTCTTCAAAGGCCAATTGCAGGCTTATTTCGTGCCGCTTACTGAGCTGAATCGAGGTGCTAAGCCCCAGCCGATACCGGTCGGGCTGCTGCCGCCCCGATCGGTTTAAAGGCCACCAACACTCCCCAAATAGGGTGTTGTTTCCTTTCCCTCCAAGCCAAGAATACCTTATCCCAGCCTTGGTTCGCCCATGCATCAGCCAAGGTTTATTCTCTCCACCCAAGGTGTTGTACCTAGCCTGATACCGAAACCGTACAAAGGGCCGCCAGCGTTTAAAGCGGTGCCGAAGCTCCAAGTCAATCTGAGGCCGGTGCCTCAAGTGCCAAACATCGGTTGCTTCGTCTAAGGTGTTGGATACCCTCCAAGCAAATCCCAACTGCAAATTCCGGACGGGTTCATACCCCACCGAGGGTTCCAAAAAAAAAGCATCAATTTGCCCATTCATGCCCTGCCAGCGGTGTTGAAATTCCAAGCCCAAATCAACCTTGCGGTGCACCGATTGCTTTGCCGAAGCCCCAACCCAAAGGCGAAGGTCTTGACCCCAAAGTGGCTTCCACAAACAAGCCGCCAGCAAAATCCATTTAATCGTCGTCCCCATCGTCGCTTTGCATGGAATCTTCTGACTCTGACCCCGCCTTGCTGTGGTAGTACAGCTTCAAAACCGCCGTATCTTTCATTAAATTGTATTTCATGACCCCTATTCGTTCAATGGGCAAACCTGTTTTTTCGCGGAGCTCGGCAATCAACGCCTCGCGCTGCCCTGGGTGCACCTTGTCAATGCCCACATACACGATGTTTTTTTCTTCTAAATTTTTGAACAAAGGCACTTTTTCTTTGAAGGCAAACAAGGCCAAAAGGACCAAGTTCGATGCCACAATTTCAGTCAAACTCATTGCCCCTGCTGTTAGTGCATTGATTACGGCCATGCCAATGGTCGTAAACAAATAGGTCATTTCTCGAATGGGTATTTGCAAGGTTCTGTACCGAATGATGCCAAAAATGGCGAACAGCCCCAGGGCCAAACCCAGTTTAATTTTTATGTCGCTCAACAAAAAACTCAGCAAAAACACCACTGCACCAATCAACAAAAACGAAAAAGCATAGGATCTGCGCTTGGATTTTTGATAATACAGCACAAACACCAAAATCAGCGAAAAGAACAAATGCAAGGCAAAGGCACCCAACAAATGCACTGTGGCAGGCCAATCGGCCAAAGGAAGACTCGGACTTAAAAGAAAAGTATGCAGGGTCATGGTCTTTGATATGTATAGGATATGTTAAATAGAACGGCTTGATTGGGACTGAACCGAACGGTTTTTATTTTCAAGCCGTTTTCCCAATTGTGAATTTCATAATAGGTTAATTTTCCCGATTTTCCATAGTGTTCTGTCCGTTCCCATTCTCCGCTTTCTCCCTTTTTTTCAACCAAAGAATCGGTTCTTAACCCTTTGCCTGCCTTTAATTTTACTTCTGCTTTCCAATCTCCTTTTTCCGAGAAATAAAACAAGGTGTTTTTTTCGATATCGCCCGACGAGTTGTAGCGAATCAACTCCTTTAATTTGCCCTGTTCATCGTAAATTTCTTTGCGTTCAAGGCGGTTTTCTTTGCCGGTGGCTGTGGGGTAAATTTTAGTAACAGTACAAGACTGCACATTCGCCTGCCTAAGGTCTTTTGCCGATTGGGCTTGGGCACAAAGGCAGCCTAAAAATAAAAGGGATAATAATGAACGCATCATTTTGGCAGAATTAACACAGGGGCTTCTGAAACAGGTTTGCCGGACTGCAAACTTACTTGTACAAAAACCGGCATGAGTCCAGAAGGCTCATTTCCAGTTGAATCGCGGGCATAAGCGTACAGGGTATAATTGCCCGGTTGCAGGTTTTCGAACCGGAATCGGCCTTGGTAATCGGTGCGAAAATCCTCAGAATAAATTTCATTGTTGCCGTAAATTAAATAAACACGCTCTTCCGGCTGTGGATATTCTGCAATCAGATTGGTAAAAGTTAGGTTGTATTTGCGGGCCAGCACTTGCCCCGTCAAGGTCAAATCGCCGCCCGTTCCCTCCGGATTGCTGCAGGCTGTTGTCAGGGAAAGCAGCAAAAATGCGAGGCCATGCACGAACGAGTTGTAAACAAAACGGGACTTAAGTTTCAGCATATCAGTTCACTAGGTTTTTTTAGGCCTCAAATATTAAGTGCAAGTTAAGAACTTTTTGTGCAGTGCAAGGGTTTTTTGGTGGCGGTTGCGGGCTTTCAGCGGTAGTCCGCGGTGGCTGTCAGGGGGCATTGCGGCTTTGCGGGGGCTCCTAAAGTCGCCTCCGCAGCGCGCATGCCCCTGCTGCCAGCCCCCTTTCGGGCTACCTGCTTCAATCCCTACCGCAGGCCAAGGCATAAAAATACCCAACTCTATTTTTAACCCAAAAATTTGCAATGCAATTTTTATTTCGGTGCGCATCTATTGTAAATGTTCCGGTTCGCTTTTAGCCTAGGTTATCCATGCGTTCAAAGTGTCAATTCCTAATTTTAAGAATTTTAGCGAGGCCTGCAGCATCCCATTTCAAATGTGGGATTTTGAATTCGGTCAACCTTTGGGTTTTAGATTTAAACCAACAGATTTTTTAGGTTATTTTTTTTTATTCAAAACCATTTCCATGCGTTCTGCAATTTTTTGGCTGCCTGCAGAATGGCCTTCAAACCATTTATTTAAGGCTGTTTTTGTTTGGTCTTGTACTGTTTTTTTTTGCACGTTTTGAAGCCAGTTTAGTGCCGTTTCTTTTTTCTTCAATGCAGTACCTACGTTTAGGTGTAAAAAGGCCAATGCTTCTCGGCTGTTGGCATGCTTAGGCCCAAAGGCAACGGGAATGCCTGCTGCGGCCGGTTCGAGCACACTGTGGACTCCGCGGCCAAATCCGCCGCCCACATACGCCGCGTTTGCAAACCGATACAGGCGGCTCAATACGCCTACAACATCCAGCACCACCACATTTGATATGCTTGTGTTTTTTTCTGAACTCCAATGCTGAGCCTGAGGGAATTTTTCTTGGATTCGTTTTTTTAGGTCTTCAGTCCATTGGTGGGGAGCAATAATCCAATTTACATGGGTTTGTTCTTCCACAATAGGTTCCCACAGGTCTAAATCGGCGGCCCATACGCTACCCAAAACCACCAAAGGCTGCACATTTCTCCAACAAAGGTGTTCGGGCCAGTCCAATGTTTCGGATTGCAAGGCCAGGGTTCGTTCTACCCGTGGGTCTCCGTCGGCAACTGCGTTTTTTAAGCCCAGTTCGGTCAAAAAATTCCGGGTATCTTCGTCTTGGCAGCTAATGTAGGCCAGTTTTTGCATTTGGTTCAACACAAAACGTGCGGGCCTACGTGCCAGGATTTTAGATCGGCCTGGGCTAAAGGCCACCAACATAGAAGGAATGCCTTGAAGGTTTAACAGGTGTAGGCAAAGGGGCCAAATTTCAGCTTTGGTAAACACCGCCAATTTGGGCTTAAAGTGCAAAAGAAAAGCGCGTAGTGCAGGTTTTATGTCGCCAGGGAAACCGACCACCCAGCGGGTTTTTTCTGTGGGTTTTGCGATTCGATAACCAGAAGCAGAATAAAAACTAATTAGAATTTGATGCCTGGGATTTTTGGATTCCCAGCATTGAATTACCGGAAGAATTTGTTCGTATTCTCCTAAGGAGGCACAATGGAACCAAATCAGGTCTTTGTTTTCGGCATTTTCAGGCCAAGGGTCTAGGAGCATGTTGCTCCGCCCTGCGGCCCCGGCATGCCAGGCGGCTGCGCGCCGAATCAGCCATTCCCAAAATCGAACTCCCAGCGTGTAGGCCCACATTTCGACTAATTAAATTCAATGAATTCCCGTTTGCTGCGCGGGTACAAAGGAAAAAACCAGCCGGCTTTAAGTCCCAACCACAAGTCGCTGCGAAATCCGCTGGGCAACACCCCAATATCGTATTGAAATTTCCTTAGGTGTTCTTGAAATCCTTGAACGGCTTCAATTCCAATGTAGAAATTGATGCTTTGGTTGTTGGACATCAATTGATAACCAAACCATTGGCTTAAATAAAAACCAGAGCTCATGCGGTCGTAGCCTTTGTCGTAAGGGGCGGCCAACTGAGGCACAAGTCCGCCCGAAGTTCTGAGGGCATACCAGCTGCTTAGGTAACCCAGCCCAAAGCGCAGGGCAAATCCAGAATTCCCGTTTGGCCGTCCAATGGGAAGCACCTTTCCGACAAATCCTCCTGTCATAATTCCCTGAAAGGTGGCTCCTATTCCGGGAAAGGAACCATCGCCAGCAATAATGGGCAAGAGGTTGGAGGCAAAGCCCGGTTCTTTAATTTCTTCCCCAAAAACGAAGTGGGCGGTGGCCCCCCATTGCCAGCCTTTAACGCTTTGCCTAAAAAAACCTCCACCCACAGGATATACCAAAGCAACCCGTTCGGAAAAGGCCCCCATGGGCAATCCAAAACCACCCGAAACTTCAATGTTGCTAACGGCTACCCGTTGCATTTGAGGTACCTGTGCTTGCCCGTTGAAACCTAGGCCAAAAAAGGCAAAAATCAACGGAAAATGCAGGAGGTTTTCTCTTAAGTGTTCAAAATAGTTGTTCAAGTTATGCTACTTTTGTGCTAAGTACAAAGCTATGCGTAAAATTCAGATGGTTGATCTTCAAGCGCAATTTGAAGAAATTCAACTCGAATTGTCTGGGGCCTTTGATCAAATTTTGAGCAATACGGCCTTTATCAATGGCCCCGATGTCCAAGCCTTTAAGACGGAGCTATCGGATTATTTGGGTGGAGTTCAGGTGGTTCCATGTGCCAACGGCACCGATGCCCTGCAAATCGCCATGATGGCTTTGGGCCTGAAGGCTGGCGACAAAGTACTTGCCCCATCGTTTACTTATGTAGCCACAGCCGAGGTCGCCGCGCTGCTTGGCATGGAATTGGTGTTTTGCGATGTAGATCCCCACACCTTTAATATTTGCCCGGAATCGGCGGCCGCTATTCTAGAAAAAGAAGACATTAAAGCCATTGTGCCGGTTCACCTGTTTGGTCAATCGGCCAACATGGATGCGGTAATGGCCCTTGCCAAGCAATACGGTTGCGTTGTGATTGAAGACATGGCTCAGGCCATTGGCTCTTTTTACCAAGGGGATTCGGCAACGGGTTTTGCGGGAGCCATAGGCCATGCCGCGGGAACCTCGTTTTTTCCCTCTAAAAATTTGGGATGTTACGGCGATGGGGGAGCGGTTTTGACTCCCGATGCCGATTTGGCGGCCCGCATGCAAATGATTGCCAACCACGGGCAAAGTGCTTTGTATTACCACGATGTGGTGGGAGTAAATTCCCGGCTTGACACCCTTCAAGCGGCGGTGCTGCGCATTAAATTGCGGCGCTTGCTCGAATATACCCGCGCTCGGCAGCACGCGGCTGGCAGTTACGATGCCATGCTGGGCGGCATTGAAGGACTGCACATTCCCGTTCGTGATCCCAAATCGACCCACGTATTTCATCAATATACCCTGACCTTATCGCGGCCGGGTAGAACCGACTTGATGAAGTTCCTTGAAAGCCAAGGCATTCCAGTGAAAATTTACTACCCCGTACCTTTGCATTTGCAAAAGGCGTACAACCACCAGGGCTATACGGCGGGGGCCTTTCCTGTTTCAGAACATTTGTGCGATCATGTATTGAGTTTGCCAATGCATACGCACCTGCAAGCCGATCAACTTGAATTTATAGCAGATCGGGTTCGCACCTGGTTTGCCTCGCATTAATACGTTGAAATTTTAAGCATGAATATTTGTGTAATTGGAACTGGATATGTTGGATTGGTAACAGGCACTTGCCTGGCCGAAACCGGAAATCAGGTCGTTTGTGTTGACATTGACCAACAAAAGGTCGAGAACATGAAAAAGGGCAATGTGCCCATTTATGAGCCACAGTTGGATGTGTTTTTTGAGCGCAATCTGAAGCAAGGGCGTTTGAGTTTTACCACCGATTTGGCCGAAGGAGTTCGCAATGCCGAGGTGTTGTTCCTTGCTTTGCCCACCCCTCCGGGCGAAGACGGTTCGGCCGACTTAAGCTATGTGTTGGGAGTGGCAGGTCAGCTTGGACCCTTGCTGAATTCCTATAAGGTAATCATCGATAAAAGTACGGTTCCTGTGGGTACTGCCGATTTGGTTCGCGAGGCCATTTTGCCCGGGGCCACGGTTGAATTTGATGTGGTTTCAAATCCAGAGTTTTTGCGCGAAGGGTTTGCTGTGGAGGATTTCATGAAGCCCGACCGCATTGTGATTGGCACCGAAAGTCCAAGAGCCCGCGAAATATTGACCGATTTATATTCCCCTTATGTTCGGCAGGGAAACCCCATATATTTTATGGACGAGCGTTCGGCCGAGATGACCAAATACGCCGCCAA